>Ga0302227_10001786_pt1 | contig 15596 bp, 14 predicted proteins | sample II_Palsa_N1_1_FD_193525 | JGI IMG/M metagenome (GOLD analysis project Ga0302227, IMG submission 193525) | Peat permafrost microbial communities from Stordalen Mire near Abisko, Sweden - II_Palsa_N1_1 | ecosystem: Environmental > Terrestrial > Soil > Palsa > Peat permafrost | place: Sweden...
AGCCAGATCTCGAAGTAGGCGGTCGGCGACCGCCAAGTCATTGCGCCACCCTAAATCATCCTGCAGTTGCGTGAGCGTTGCGGCGTAATTTCGAAGCGTCTTCTTCTCATAAAGCGTGGCGAAAAATTCCATCGCGTACCGGAGCTTTTTCGCCGCTATCCGCGCCCGATGGCGAGTGTTGGGGTCAAGGTCCGGAAGATGCCGTCCCCGCTTCATTAGTTTGCGGTGCCGTTCATGCAACGCTTCGGCCGCGAACTCGCTCACGGGTCGGCTCAGAGCATCACGTCGCTCTTCATCCAGGCCTTCGCGCCATTGCGATTGTTCAAACCAGCGCGTCACTTCAATGATGAGACAAGCATATCGGGTGCAATCCACCGCGGCTGCAGCCTCAGTACGATGTTGCCGGGCGTTTTCTCTGGCAATTCCTATCATTGCTTGCGCATCAAAGTCGCTGTGCGCATCGCCAAACGTTCCGGACAACGATGAAGTGACCAGTACTTCCCAATCACGTGCGGCGCCCAGCTTCCCAGCTATCCATTTAAGCTCCACTTCAAGGGAAACGGGAAAGACTATGAGGGGTTCGACCAAGTCAAGCGCTGAGCGTAGACGTCGAATGCCCACGCGCATTTGATGAACCGGTTCGGCATCGGCGCTTTTTATGACGCCGAGTTCGTTACCCTGAATTTGTTCAAGGCAGTTCTGCACGATGCATTCAAAGGCGGCCTCGACCGTATCTTTCTTTCTCAGCTCAACTGGCTGAGCCCCCGTTGCCGCGTGGGACATTGGGCGGATCAAGTTGTAGCCGCGCTCGCCTTTGCTAAGAGTCGCGATGCGCATCGGAACCGCTCTTAACAGGTCCAACGCGAGATGATAAAGACGGTCTGGCTTGCCATTTTTGAGCTCCAGTTCGATTTCTTGCAAAACCTCGGACGAGGAAGCACTCTCAATGACGCCATCGTCAAGCGCGAGTTCGACCTCATCTCCTTCCGGGAATCGCAGGGACAAGACGGTCCGCTTGACCGTGGTCGTGAATTGCGGAACGAGAGCCGTACCTACGTTGGTCATTGCCAGGAGTCTGGCGACAGGTGATTTATTTGGGATGCGGTTTCGGAGCACGTTGATATCGGGCGCATTCGCGTCTACGGGCGTCTCGTACTCTTCTCGGACATACATGCCTGCTTTGGTCGAGCCTTCTGTCTTGAGCGTCTGCACAAACGCATCGCTGATGGCTCTTACGCGTAGGGCAAGACCTTGTTCGTGGAAGATCAGGTCTTGGGTATCAAAGTAAGTGCTGACAAGGTGCTCGGTTCGAGGTGGCCCCTCCAGCAAGGGGACCAGCACTGGCAGCAAACGAATCTGCTTGAGTTGGTCTTTACTTGCCTGAAGCTTGATTTCGCGTTCCATGTACGACGCTCCGTTTGTCGAGGGCCGCGGTGTTGTTGGCCGAATGCGAGGCCTTCGCGATCGCCCGCGGTTGCCCGCAACGCCGGGTTCGCAACCAGAATAGCCGCTGGCCAGCACCACGAGGAATAAGGAAGAATCGTGCCAACTATGCCCACTGGCAACTGCCGCGGTGGCGATGCCGGCGCTCACATAGCCGGAGCAGCCCGGCCACCTGGATCGCCACAACCGCTATGGCAGAAACGATCTGAGCAACATGCAGCGGTTTTCGCGAGTTGACACTGATGGCACAGCGTTGGTATCGGTTGGCGCATTGCCGTTGTCAAGTTAATAGCGCCAAGACCAGCCCGTTTTGGAGCAAAGATGGGCGTTGTTGCAAAAGTAGACGGTGCAGGCGGGCGTTCACCCGCGATCCTAAATTCATGAAATACGCACGGACTGCGGGCGTGCAAGTGTGACCATGCGGTTGATGATGCCAACACGGATGGCGACCTCCGTCGCTTGTGAACCAATGCAGCGCGCCGAAAGACAATTCCCCGTGAGCGTTTTATACCGGTACATCGTATTTTCGATCAGCGAACGTCGGTGGTAGCCACTGTGCTTCTTCCATTCGCCTCGGCCATCTCGCGCGATGTCGTCGATCGCCTCATTGCGCCAGCTTGCTCCGGGTGTGCCCTCAGACCAAGGTTTCGCGCCTTCACGCGGCGGAATCGATGGCGTAGCGCCGCGCCCAGCGATCGCCTTATGGCACTGCTTTGTATCGTATGCACCGTCACCGCCTATCGTATCGATGGGCTCATCGGCAGGAATCTGGGCTAACAAACCGGACAATGCGCTGGCGTCGTCGACGTCTTGATGCGTCATCAGCGCGGCTCGTATCTGGCCCGTCTTCACGTCCAGCCCGAGATGGACCTTACGCCACGTGCGCCGCTTGGAGTAGCCGTGCTTGCGCACCTTCCATTCGCCTTCGCCGTAGAGCTTCACGCCAGTACTATCCACAACCAGATGAATCGGGTCGCCGCTCGACATCTCGGGCGACGTCACCTGTAGTTCCTGTGCACGGCGGCTTAGCGTCGTATAGTTGGGCACAGGCAGGTCCGCAAACGCGAGTTCACGAAGACTTTGCACAAAACCCTGAGAGGCTCGAAGCGTCAAATGATAAACGTGCTTAAGCGTTAGCACGGCCTGAATCATTGCGTCCGAGTAGACCTGCGGCCTGCCGCGCTTGACATGTCTCGCTTCGCTACCACTCATGAATGCGCTCTCGTCGATCCACATGGTCAAGCTGCCTCGTGCGATCAGCCCTGCGTTGTACTCCGACCAGTTCCTGACTCGATAGATCCCTTTAGGCTCGCGGCTCTTGCGTTTGTCCTTGCGCATCTTCCCGCCAAATATCGAGAATCTACGCAGTTCCTTCCCAAGTTAACAGAGGCAGCCTCACGACCGTTGCGAGTAAACGTCACCCCCTGCAGCGATCGCTTTTTGCAACAACGCCGCAAAGATGTATAAAGGACCGGCGACGTTGCTCTCGCACGGTCGGCATTGTTGCTTGTGACTTGACGAGAACGCGGTCGTAGACGGAAGTGATCTTGCCTGCAGCGCTAACGTTGGCGCTGATCGGAAAGCCGCAATCATCGGGCGACTGCGTCTGACTAGCAAAGCGCCTTGATTCTATTGCAAGCGACTCTAGGCGCTCTCGCGGCGACCGACCGTGGGGACATCCAAGCGTTTCCCGCGCGAACCAGGCTTGCGTCCCGATCTGCCTAAGCGAAACAGCCCGAACGGAGTGAGAGTCGTCCTCGAGACAACCGATCCAGGTCGGGATATCGGGCCACCTTCATTCAAAGAATCTAAAATAACCACTATGCAGCGCTACGGGCATCACGCCGAGCTCGGTGAAAATCCGCCTTGCCGCTACGTGGATGGCATGGATATGCGCTCCGAATGCTTTTTTGAGATCATCTTCACGAAGCGACCTCGCACCAAAATGGTCTTCGAGTGCCTCCGCAGTGATGGTACATTTGAGGCGGACGCCGTCAACGAGGGCGGAAAACGCCAAGGCTGGGTCAACTGCGCAGTAAGCGGGACTTTCAGCCGGGAAAGAGATCTTCATTGTGATCCACTCAACGATTTATCTGCATTGTCTTTATAACTTGGTTTCGAACACTCCCAAGCACACTTGAATTTTTTCACGGGCGATTTTAATAAGGTCGGGGCTCCAATCATTTATGTCGAATGCGAAGGCAGCAAGACGTCGGACCCCGAACAATTGCCAATTCATGAGATTCGTGCATCTGCAAGGTAAAGAAGGCAGATCTGCGACCACGGCGAGTTGCACGAAGCCTTGGTCAGACGGGGTATATCTGAGCATAGGCATGGCAGAAACTCACACCGTGACATTTGTCAACTTGATGAGAAAGAGCGGGGCCTGGAGATCGCGGGGTTTTGAAAAAAAACGAACAGACAGTCGTCTCTTTGCCAGCCGCGCAACTTGCACGCACAAGCCTGCCTGCCCGCCAAGCACGACATACAACCCGAAACTCGTTGCAAAATCCGGTCGTTCGAACACTTTGGCAGCAATGCGTCTATCGCGCATTCGGGCTGCGCCGAATGACAACCTCCAAGCTCTAAACATTAACCCCCTGTGGCACTTCACCCTTGCAGCCTCCTCCCTTAAAGCAATCATCCGGACCAAAGCCGAGCAGCAGCTCCGGGTGATCAACAGCAGTTTGGCTTCCTCAAGGTATGCTACCGAGGATCGAAGAAAACACCGCACAGTCACAACGCCGTATGCAACAGCCTTTACCATGACGATATGTGACATCCTGAGGGCTCGATTTAGTCTGCCGAGTCTCCGTGCGCCGGGAATTGCGAGCGGGCTTTTCCGTCGGGAAGCGGCGACCATGCCGGGCGGACATTCTGCGCGGAATCAATGACCACCAGATAGCGCCCTGCCCATGGGGTCGGGTCACGCCTGGGCTTTAATATCCAAAGCGATTCACCGGCAGCCACGCGAGCCTCATAGTCCGCGTCGAGGATGCCGTGATGATCAAAGAATACATTGAGCGCTGCGGGGATCCGAACGCAACCCTTTGAATGGCGAATACCGAGGACGGGCTCTAGTTTGTTCGGGTCGGTCGCATGCATCTGAAAGCGCATCTGAGACATACCGCCCTTTCCCCAGCCACGTTCACCCTGAGCCCAACCGAAATCATAGATACGCATATCGCGCGCTCCGTAGCCGCGGATCTTGAATTCGTTGAGCGTCCCTTCCGAGCGAAAGTCCATGTTGCGCGGCGTATGTTCGAAAACACCGAGCGGCGTCGTGAAATGGTCGTAGGTCCCGGGAAGACCAGTTGACACAGGTGTAGCGCCAACCATGTGCCAAGTGTCGTCTACCTTTGCCCGGAAGTAGATAAACAACGCCTGCACATTTTGGTTGCGATCGACCAGCACAACGTACTCGTTCGCGGTCGCGCCAAGGGACTTTGCCTGCAATGCTTGTTCCAACCTGGAGCCGTAGAGCAATTGGTCAGCCGGAGGCACGGTTAATCGTCTTTGTACTTCGTCCGCAAAAGTCTTATCCATCTCAAACGCACCTGTGGCATCGAGCCCTTCTGACTGTGCGACATTTGGCGAAACTACGTTGGCATTCTCAGCTTCAGAAGCTGCGACATCCGAGCCCCCGTCAACGCCGATAGGATTGCGCAGCGAAGTGCGCCTCATAGCCGGATTGGGCGGGTCCCGAACGGACGTAAGGTCACTCTCCAACGAATATATGTCACCAGCCACGTAAGAGACGCGCGAATCTCGCAAAACCCACGGTGTCGGCATCGCACCGACTTTCAGGACCCGTTCGGTATTGTGCCGCACATACAGGTCCTGGGTCGCCGCAGTGTTGTGGGTTCCCGCCACTGCACGGTAACGCATGTTTAACGACTGCTCTCTGTAACTGCTTCGCCAACCATTGCTTGCACCGTCGATTTTCTGGGCTACCATGAGAACCGCTGTCACCGCTAAAACAGTAGCTCCAATCCGAGCCCAAACAATTCCATTTTTCACTTTAAGCTCCGGCACATCTGTGTCTATTCCTCGGTTCACACTGTCACGCAATCATAGTGGTAAGCGTGGCATGAACGGTAGGTTCGGAAACTACGCAGACCGACGCTTACGTCAGGAAAATAAATGATCTTCTCGAAATTTCGTACTCCGTTATCCGAGCATCTAGGCACCGGCTTCTTGCATCGTGCGGTCCGTTGCCTGGGTGGTGAGTGGAACAACGCGAGTCGAGCCGCTTTTCAGTTCATACGTGTATGCGCCAACGAGAAAAGATATGGGCGCTGCAACCCCGGCATGGGCATGTAGCGTCAGTGTGTCGTGATCGAGCCTCAGTGCGATCGAGTGACCACGATAACGTATGCGCAACTCGAGGTGCTCGATGTCATGCGGCAACTGAGGGTTGAACCGCAAGACATCATCCTTGATTTCGATACCGGTCCAGACCCGTTGCACGATATCGACCGTCCCGGCCATTGCCCCGAGATGCACGCCCTCCGCAGTTGTGCCATCCTGGATGTCAGCCACGTCGCTCTGCAGCGACTGCGCGAAGAAACGCATGGACCGCGGCCGGTCCGATCGGGCGAGGACCCACGCATTGACCACCCGGCTCAGCGTGGAGCCATCCGATGAGCGGTTCGTATAGTAGTCGACGTTTTGCGGAATCGCCGCGCTCTGGAATGTGTATCCCAGGCGCTGGAACAGGTCGGTAAGTTCTTCGGCAGAAAACAGATAGAACAACATCAGCGTATCGGGCTGTTTTGAAAGCTTGTAGCGGTTCGCGCTGTCACCCTCGCCCTCAAGGATCAGGTCGAGTCGCTGGATGTTCGAATAACGAGCACGGTACGCATCCCAGTCAAGCTCGGTTAGCTTCTCATAGCCCTCAAACTGACTGATGATCCCTTCATCTTGAAATGGGATGTACATTCTCCTGCTGATGTCGTCCCAGCGGGCGATCTCGCCGGCCGTCAAGTCAAGGTTGATCGTCAGCTCGGCACGCCGCATTTCGGGCGAAAGACCGAGCACATCCCGGGCTCGACACAGCACCCAGACCGCCATGACGTTCGTGTAGGCATTGTTATTGACGCCGGGCGTTGTGGATTCAGGGTATCCGTCGTGGAACTCGTCGGGTCCAAGAACGCCGTGGATCTCGAAGCGTCCACGCTCCTGGTTGAACTTCGCGATGCTCGACCAGAACCTGGCAATGTCGAGGATCATTTCCGCGCCATATGAATACAGGAATTCGACATCGTGCGTAACCTGGAAGTATTGCCAGACGTTGTGCGCGATTGCACTGCCCACGTGGCGCTGCAAGTAAGAGTTGTCCGGCACCCAATGCTGCGAGCGCGGGTTGAGATTGAAAGTTTGGGTTTCTTCGCTTCCGTCGCTGCCACTCTGCCAAGGGAACATGGCCCCCGCATACCCTGCTGCGGCAGCGGCCGCGCGAGCCTCCCCAAGGCGTCGGTAGCGATACATCAGCAGCGACCGGGTAATTTCTGGCAAGCGATAGTTGAAAAACGGAAAGATAAATAACTCATCCCAGAAAATATGCCCTTGATACCCTTCCCCCGTCCATCCCCTCGCAGGCACGCCGATGTCTCGGCCGATGGAATTCGGCGACACGGCCTGCAGCAGGTGAAACATGTTCAGGCGCAATAACATCGACACGTTCAATTTGAAGCTCGGGTCAACCGGCTCAATGAGCACGTCAAAACGCCGCCACAGGTGTTGCCAGGTCAACGCGTGACCAGCCTCGAGTTCATCGAAAGAGCCTGCTCGCGAGATCGCCTTGCGAGCTTCCAACGCGCACTCGGAGATGGCTGGGTCGCGCGACGAATATAACGCCGCAATTTTATTGATGACAAGCGACTCGCCCCTGCCCAGGTCCATACAAATCTCCTGGCCAATGTACCCTGGCTCTTCGATCACATCCCGTGGCAGGTCCAACAGCTTCCCGTTGTGCATTGCCTGGGTGCGCGCAGCCTGCGCCACATTCACGTGCGACTGATTCGTGCGTACGTTCATCACCACGCCATCCGCCCCGATGACCTGCGCCGCGAGCGGCTCGATATGCTTGTTGTTGAACTTGCGGTATAGCTTGGCGCCGCTGTTGACGATACATGCGTCGATGCCCGAGCGTATGGTGATCGGCGCGGACCAATCGTGGGCGGTCAGCGTAAGCTCCAGCGCGCCCAGATGTGTGTCCCTCATCGAGACGAAGCGGCGCTCGCTAAGCGTGCTGTGGCGCCCCTTGCCGTCCTCAAACGTTATCGATCTCAAGAGCATGCCGCGACGAAGATCAAGCTCCTGGCGGTACGAGGAGAGCGTCACGGCTCGCATGTCGAACCAGTCCTCGGTGCCGATGCGAAGCTTCAGTTGCAGCCAGTTGGGCAGATTAACGAGGTCTTCATTTTCGACCACTCTTCCTGCAATGTCGGTGTGCAGCCGGTTATACCCGCACGCGAGGTACGTTCCAGGATAGTGCACTTCGTCGGCAATGCTCCATGGCGCGGCCGCACGAGTCGCGAAGTAGCCGTTGCCCAAGGTACACAAGGTCTCCCTAACGCCTTCATGAGCGGGCTCGAAGCCTGTGAATACCAACGACCATTCGGGAGGCGGTTCCGCCGTCGCCTGCACCTGGGACGAGTCTGTGACAACGACGTCAGCGCCGGCGTCGCGCAGTTCCTGTGTGCGCCCACCTCGATCAACGCCGATGACGCATCCAAATCGGCCTGCATGATCGGCTTCTATTCCTGCGACCCACTGGGTTATTACGGCCACTCTTGAGATGTCTGCGCCGATGCGCTGCACCGCATCTCGCCACACGTCCGATTGTGGTTCCGCATCCGAGCTGCCGCCATCAACGTCCAGGCAGTCCATTGCTGTGTCGAACAGCTGTGCAATACCAGTTGCTTCGAGCACATCCGCGCAAATGCCAACAAAGGATACGGCGCCAGTCCTGATGTTCAGCGCACGGAGCTTACGCACCAACTGAATCGACGCGTCGTAGAGCTCGACGCCGTCTGCATTCAGGTTCTGAAGAAAGTATCCACTTTCTAACTTGCCCAGTGAGCGTTGACTTTGCACTTCGGGCTCGTCATCACGCGAGCCGACCGGTAAATGAATCTCGTGCGCCGCAAGGAACGCTGCAACACCGTCGTAGCGCGATTTTCCGTCCGCATAGCGGGCATAGTCCGCGTCAATGTTAAACGGAACCGATGGCGTACCGGTATGAACATCATGCTGCTGAAGGAGATTCCCAAGCAGTTGCTTCCGCGCGCAAGCGTGCAAGTTCGCCGTCTTTGCCAGCACGCCATCCAGATCGAACAGGACTGCGTCGTAGTCGCGCGGCGACAGCGTTACGACCGGATAAGAAATCATAATGATCCGAAGACGTAACCTTCAAACGGTCCCGGCATCTTCACCGAGACATTGGCCCCCTGCCGCACCGAGCCCGCACGCGCTCCCCGAAACAAACGACGTCCCAATATTTCCGTGAGATCGAGTCTCGCGCGCCGTTCATCGGGAGTTCCGTCAAGAGTCTCCTCACCTCGCTGGACTGTTGCCTTTCGTCCAATATCCATCCTTGCTATGAAACGTGTGTAGCGCCGTTTCGTAGGTACGACTTAGCGGCACCAGATCATCGTAGCCCGGGCAGTTCTTGATCGCCTCACGTGTGAGGTCTGTAAAAACGCTGGAGCCGAACCAGTCGACAGAGTCAACCCACGCAGTCGCCAAAAGCACGGTCTTCCCTCCTGGCCACCAGTTTCGGGTGTCGACTGTAAGGTACCGAATGACCCATGCCTCATCATCGAAAATGAAGCCCGACACGTGACCTATGCTGCCATCACGCGCCTCGATGTGGTAACCCGTCACAGCATCCGTACTTCGCAGGTGCACGTCTTCTGGCGACGCATCCGTGTCTGGCTCAACCGGCTCGAATAGTCCCGGCTGGATACCTGGACCTATTTGCATTGGACCGAGTACCGGGAAACCGCCCATTCCCCACGAGTCCCGCCCGCCCCAGTACGCTGGATAGCCGTAGTAACGGAGATAGTCGACCTCATGTTGACGGGACACTGGTTGTCGCGTGTCTATGGTCGGACTGTTCTTCACCTGCTCACGCGTCAGATCCACCGACACGGTGCTCGCCCCTGGGTCCGTATGTTTTACGGAATAAGGCGAGATCAATACACGATGCCCTTTGAGCCAACTTCCCGTATCAACGACGAGGTAACGCACACCCCACGCCTCGTCGTCGAAATAGACCTCGTCAACGCTACCCAATACCCCATCGCTAGCACCGACCGCGCTACCTTTAAGACTTTGTATGCTTCTCAACATGTTCGATACTCCTTCATATTCCGAGCGTGTTACAAGCTCAGTCCCAAGTTGGTTCAACGCTCGTACCGTGCGCTGCCCAACGAAATGCGACCAGTCGCTTAAAGTCGGGATCAGGGCGTCTCTATTGCACCGTTTACTTGCTTCGACAAACGACATGTGCAGGATAGACTCGATAAAACGTCCCCCGATAGGCTCGGAAACTACTCAGTTTCGCGCCGAACACGCAATATCTACTGATCGTCGCTGATCGTGATTAACGCAATCTCCTCCAGACACCCCCGCAAAATAGATCTTCCAGGCCGCCGCGCGCGAGCTTAGCTGGTACGTCTACGTGACCGATGATTCGATCCATCGTGAGCTGCGCCATCCAGCCGTGTCTAGGCTCCCGTGGTAAGGCTCTGGTAGACCGCGGAGCCAGCTCCTTCGGAATGCGCTCAACCCTCATGTGCTAACGATATATCCTTACCGCGCGGCGTAACAGAGTCGGAAACTACTTAGAGTGCCCATCGAACAGACGATTCGAATTCGACCTGCAACCGGGCCTCTCACGCGCTGAAGAGTCCCAAGATAACCTTCCGGTCGGGGCGAACCTGATCCACCATGACGCATCCCGGGTAGTCAGGGTGTGATTTTGAATACATTGCGGGTTTTGAATCGATCACTCGCTCTCCATCAAAAAATGACGTAGATTATTAGGAATCCGTCCTTTTGAGAGTACCTGAGGAAGCTTCGTGCCATTCGCAGCTGATGCAGAGGCCACACTGTCCCAGAAGCTAAATCAACTCGACTCCGCGAGTGGCTATGAGCGGCCAGCATAGTGACTAAGCCATCAAGTGCCCGCCTCGGGCCAAACAAACTGACTTCTGCGATGGTGCCGCTGGCCACCCCATCGACCGAAACAGTTAAATCACGAATGAGAGAAATACCATGTCGAACGACAAAGACTTGCAACAGGCTGTCTTGGCTGAGCTGGATTGGGAGCCAAGCATAAAAGCGGGCCATATCGGTGTCACCGCGAGTGAAGGCGTTGTGACGCTCACTGGACATGTCGAGAATTTCGCACAAAAGCGTGCGGCGGAGGTGGCTACTTGCCGGGTGAAGGGCGTCAAGGCAGTAGTCGAGGAGATCGAGGTAAGACTCCCGCTAACGGCTAGCTGGAGCGACGATCAAATAGCAAATGAGGCGGTGAACCGCCTCGCATGGGACGTTTTTATTTCCCCCGAATCAATCGAGGTGAAAGTCGAAAAGGGGTGGATAACCTTGACAGGTGAAGTCGACCAGCATTTCCAGAAAGAGGCTGCGTCCCAAGACGTGAGGCGTCTTCTCGGTGTGCTCGGTGTAATCGATGAAATTTCCATTAGGCCTAGAGTCGACGCGACTGACATACAAAATAATATTGTCCGTGCGCTACACCGGTCATGGTTCGATCGCGGGACGATTTCCGTCCGCGCCGAAGGGGGGGTGGTCCGACTTTCCGGCACCGTTCATTCGATCCACGATCGAGACTTGGCTACGGCGACCGCGTGGGGTGCGAAGGGGGTAACTTCAGTAGAAAATGAGGTATGCATTTTGTAACAGCACGTCAGTCCGAGACCAACGACCTAGGGTGAGCTGAGCAGCCACCTCGAAGGTTCATTCCGATCACCCATTGCTCCATCAATTTCGCGTAAGGGATCTTGATTTCGCCGGGCTTAGTAAATAACAGCGTCCGTGACGAAGCATATCGAGACTAAGCGTTGACCCGGCGATCCTCGCGGTAGCCTCTTCGTAATAGCAGTGATCAGATCAGGATCGGGCGCTTCTGGCACGGTAGTCGGCTATCACGGTTGACCTGCAATGGCCTCGCGGCGACAGCAACCTTTGTTGCTCGGCTGGATACTTTCGCTACGTTGTCTTTCGGAGATGCGGTTGCAGCCAAAGAACAAGCTGACCCGCAGTCATCGCTCCGCAGTGGCGCTCTATCTCCTGTCCATTGCGGAGCACGATCAGTGTAGGAACGCATTCAATTCCGTAGCGTGCAGCGAGTGATGCCTCTTGGTCCGCTTCCACTTTTGCGAATATCGCACGCCCGGCGAGATTACGTGCGCAGGTGGCAAAGTGAGGTGCCATCGCCTTTGAGAGGCTGCACCATCGAGCCCAGAAATCAATCACCACTGGCAGATTGGACGCACCCACATACTTATCGAACGTGTCAGTGCTTAGTGAAACCGGACCACCGCCGAGCGACCGTTTGCGGGCAACGATGCCAGCAGGGATAGTCACGATTGATTCGGGTGCGTAATCTTTCGAAACGGGGACGTATCCATAAAGCCTGTTCATACTCCACTCCGATGTTGGTCTTTTCGATTGCCACCCATGGTCGCGTACCTTTCGGCAGCGCGCCTGTGAGCTAACAATATCCGCTACAACTGCGAATGGTTTGCGCCAGATCAAGTTCACTCACGGTTAATTCATGCGACTAATGAAACCTCGCACATTTAGGAGCCTGTTACTCGGGTCAAGTTGATCTGAGTAGATTCCGAGTCTTTCGCTTCACTGCTTCGGAAGCTATCCTGTGGTGAGCTTTTACTCCTTACCTGCTAGACGCAATCGCATCTTCGATTCGAGGGTTACTGACCGCTTGGCGGCATCATTCACGTATGTGCCCTACAAATTCTTAAGTTGTTTACGACTTAGGTGCTGGGCTTGGCAGGCCCTTATTAGAGGTAAAACTCATGTATAGCCGATCCATATGAACCTGAATAACGGTCGAACTACTCGACACTTATCCGCTGGCGTGGATAGGCGGGCCATAATTTCAACCTGCTTTGTCGTGCTGTGGTCTTTAGTCGAACTTCCATGGGAAATGGATCGTGGAATGAGCGTTGAACAGTCTTCCGCGATATTGACTTCGAAGCTCTTGCTTGTTGCTATCGCCGTTCTTTCCTTTAAGGGCTTTACCCTAGCGAGATATGCCTTCGCATTTCTGTGTTTGGTTAGCGTAGCCGTTATCGCCGTTGCAGTGTCGTCGGAATACGCGAACTCACGTGCCCTTGCTTTTCTTTCGACTATAGAACTCGCTGGCAAACTAAGCGCTTTTATGGCGGTTGCCTCTCAACTTGGCGCTAAAGCACGTCGAGCGTCTACCGACCCAAGCCTATGGCGGCCCGAAGCCAGCACCGAAACCCGTCTCTCGTCTCATGGTGCTGATTAACTGTGCACGACTTTTGCGCCGGCCTTTCAATTCCTCCGCAGGAAGAATTGAACTATCGCCCGGTGATAACAGTTGTATTTCATTAACGTCGTTCCAAGTTGGCCGTAGCCAGCAAAGGAGTCTCCCATGGCAACGCAAACATTTCTCGAGTCATTGCTTTCGCTTCGGCCCGGGGCGGAAGTGAGCGAAGGCGATCTCGCCAGCATGGTGGACCAGGAATTCGCGCGTCTTTCTTCGAGCGTGTCGGCTCAAGACTCGATGAGAGCGAGCGAAATGGCGCGTCGCCGCAGGAACACACGGCTAGAGGCACGTTCATCCGCTCCGCCCGATACGGTGGACCGAAAGGCTGTCTGAAATATTTCGCCGGGCATGGGCCCCGGTGCGCCCCCTATCCCCAGACGCCCTGAGTAGTTTCCGACTCTATCGCAGATGATCGGCCGGCCTCATGCTTGCTTTTGTAAGCAGCGGAGATGCACATGCCCAGTATTGCGCGCGAGACCGATGCATCGAAAATATCGTCGCCCACCATCGCCCTCGCGTATTGCCTGCTTAGAGACAACTATCTTCCCCACGCTGCGAAGCAGGAAGTTCGACCCTATGGTTCGACCACACATCGAGTCCTGTCCGATCAGTTTCCTGATGGTCAAGAAACATTCGACCATACGGATGAGACGTGCGTCGGAGTCTGTTTTCGAGGTCGAGCGGGACGTGCTTTCACCTCGCTAGCCAACCCTTACCAATGAGAGCCGGTCATGTCCTATCAAAGCGTGAACCCGTACGACGGCACGATTCTGAAAACCTTCGAAGAATTTGACGATGAGCGGCTTGAGATGGCAATCGAGCATGCACAAGCTTGCTTTGAAACCTGGCGGCATACTAGCTTCTACGAGCGAGCGGCAATTGTTGCAAGAGCCGCAGCACTGATGCGCGCGCGCGTCTATGAGTTTGCCCGACCGATAACCCTGGAGATAGGTAAGCTAATCGCGCAGGCTCGAGATGAGGTGGAACTGAGTGCAGACATCCTCGACTACTATGCTAGGAATGCTGAGTCGTTCCTTTCGCCTCACGTCCTGCAACCGCTTACGGGGGAAGCGCAAGTCGAAAGTAGCCCGTTGGGTGTGCTCTTCGGCGTACAACCGTGGAATTTTCCGTACTACCAGCTCGCACGCTTTGCCGCACCGAATCTGATGGCCGGTAATGTCGTGATGGTAAAACACGCTGGCTGCGTGCCGCAGTGTGCCATCGCTTTCGAGCAACTATGGCTTGACGCAGGTGCGCCGGCAGGCGCCTACACCAACCTTCTTATTTCCTATGACCAGGTGAATCAGGTGATCGACGATCCGCGGATCAAGGGCGTAGCGCTGACCGGGAGTGTGGACGCCGGAAGAGTGGTGGCCGCAAGGGCTGGAATGAACCTTAAGAAGTCGACAATGGAACTTGGCGGCAGCGACGCCTTCATCGTGCTCGAAGATGCGGACCTGGAAAGGACGGTCAAATGGGCTGTGTGGGGCAAGATGAACAACATGGGCCAATGCTGCGTAGCTGCAAAGCGCTTTATCGTTGTCGAGGAAGTAGCGGGCCACTTTCTGCACAGGTTTCAAACGGCACTTGAGGCGCTCAGGCCAGGCGATCCAATGGATCCCTTGACGACCCTGGGTCCGCTATCGACCGAATCGGCTCTCGTCAAGCTCCTCGCTCAGGTAGAACAAGCGGTTGCTCACGGCGCGAAGCTCGTCACGGGTGGCGGGCGCCTTGATCGTCCGGGCGCATTCATGCAGCCCACGATCCTCACCCATATCCGGCCGGACAATCCCGCGTTCCATGATGAATTCTTCGGACCAGTCGCCCTGTTTTTCACCGTAAAAAACGAAGACGAAGCTGTGGCGCTCGCTAACGACTCGGACTTCGGTCTTGGCGGTTCGATCTTCACGAGGGATATTGCACGGGGCAAACGCGTGGCAAGCCGTATCGACACCGGCATGATGTTTGTCAACCAACCGACCTGGACGACGCCGGAGTTGCCGTTCGGTGGTGTCAAAAACTCAGGTTACGGCCGCGAGCTGTCCGAGATGGGCATTCAGGAGTTCGTGAACAAGAAGCTGGTCAGGGTCGCCGACATCAATGCACCGGTGTAGGCGTCACATTGATCTCGCCCGATGGCTGGCGCTGCTCGCAAAAGATGCCAGCCATCAATCCACTGATCCACACCAGACGGCCCAGGTTCGCTAAATGAACGCGGGTATTGATGTCAGGTCAGGTTGGTGCACCGTTGAACCTGACCGCCTTGAGGCGTAGGGCATTTCCGACTACCGACACGGAACTGAATGCCATGGCGGCACTTGCGATGACAGGGCTTAGCAGGATACCTAGCCACGGATAAAGAACGCCCGCCGCGATCGGTATCCCGATCAAGTTGTAAGCGAAGGCGAAGAACAGGTTTTGCCGGATGTTCTTCATGGTGGCGACGCTCAGTTGCCTTGCGGTCGCGATGCCCCTCAAGTCACCTTTGACAAGGACGATGCGCGCGCTATTCATCGCCACATCCGTACCTGTTCCCATCGCTATGCCAACATTTGCTTGCGCCAGGGCCGGTGCATCGTTG
>Ga0302227_10001789_pt1 | contig 15573 bp, 21 predicted proteins | sample II_Palsa_N1_1_FD_193525 | JGI IMG/M metagenome (GOLD analysis project Ga0302227, IMG submission 193525) | Peat permafrost microbial communities from Stordalen Mire near Abisko, Sweden - II_Palsa_N1_1 | ecosystem: Environmental > Terrestrial > Soil > Palsa > Peat permafrost | place: Sweden...
GTGCAGTGGTACTCCATCTTCCAAGTAGTGATGCTGGTGGCCGTGTGCGTCTTCCAACTTTGGTACCTGCGCTACCGTTTCGAGAGCAAGTCAAAGATTTAAGTTGTAAAGAGACGGGAAAAAAAAACATCTGCCAAAGGGAAAAAAAAAAAAAGAACGTGGGATGTGGGAAGCATCCGTCCCGTTTGCGCAGGCTCGAGCATAGAAAGAACAAGCATATGCTAGGAGGTAAAACGAGCACAAGTGTTATTTTGATCGTTGGTGCTTCAAGTGGCCTTGTTTGGAGGAGCTCCCTAAAAGACTCTTTTATTAGGGTCCCGGCCACACTAACTTACTCTTTGTCTTTTTTGTATATCCTTTTTGTACCAGGCGTGCACTCGTAATTATTTAAGAAAAAGATTGCAAAAAAAAAAAAAAAAAGTAATGCTTATTTATAAGTTGACCTTTACACGTCGTGGATTTCAGCCTGACTTGCCTGGAGATGTCGCAAGGATTGAGAGCCCGTGGACTGCGGCTTGTCGGCGACGGTGTAGGGGATATTGTCCTTCCAGAAGAGGTCGGTTTGGGCGATGAGGATGGGCAAGTAGATGTAGACAATGGTAGTGATAGGAGCGCAGATGAAGCCCAGGATGTCGCCCTTTCAATTGAAGAGAACAACCAAAGTTTAACGGAGAGGATAGAATAAAAATAACAGACGTACAATTGCAGGCCACTGTCGGAGGTAGAGACGTTTCATCCAGAAGAAATTGACCATGAGAATGATCGAGCACACACCGAGGACAGCTCCGACGACGTTGAGCACGCGGATAAGGTAAAATGCGGATGAGTAGCTGCTCGAGAGCTCGGCACTCGAGTTGAAAAGCTTCCAGATGGGCCAGCCGATGGCAAGGCACATGACGCACGCGGGACCGAAAAAGTGCATCATAAACAGCCGCCAGATGAGGTCGCGAGGGAACTGGCTCGTGCGGACACTATTGGTCCAGACACATGTGAGCACGTAGCCAATCGTGCGAGCGCCCATTGCATGTCGTCGGGCCTGTTTTTTTCGCGTAGGTTTAAGCGCGATAGAGTTAAATGTGCGTGCGTGTGCTTACCTGTCCAAACCGACTTGTCAGGGTCTTCATCGTCGTGGCAGACTCACACGAGGTGAGTTGGATGGGCAGGTAGATGGGAATGGTCTTGACGTCGTCATACTGCGAGAGGAGTACGGCTTTGCAGAACAGGTGAAAGTCCTCGTCCGTCTGTTTACATTGTTAAAGCAAAAACAACGTTGCAACATTGACTTTTTGCTCCGTACCACATCGACGTCCCAGTACCCAGAACGGTGCAACAGGTGCAGGGAAACAGAGTAGGTTGACATGGGAATAAGAATATCCGTGCTCGATACCCAGCTGAGGTGGTCCGTGGCCAGGAGCATGTCGATGATGCGCGTGAGCGGAGGGATGCGGTAGATGTTGCGGAGAAACGTGATGTGTGCCTGCGTTCCAATACAAAAAAAAAAAAAAAGTTCAAAAAACTCGAACCCAGTCGTTCGTCCTACCTGCCAGAAACGACGGAGACGACCGGGATCTGTGCAAAACTTGTATGTGAGACATGCGAAATACTTTTCGGGGAGCAGCGAGTCGGCGTCTGCAATGGTGACGATGACACGGTCGACGTCAATGTTCATCTGCTGCACCTTGGAGTAGAGCTGCTTGGCAGCCCATGCCTCATTTGACGCCTTGCCCTGCACCTCGTTTTCAAGGCCCATGGGATGCTTGGTGTACATGATGTCCAAAAAGAACGGCTTGAAGTGGCTCTTGATTTCCTCAGCTTTGGTCTCGCAACCTTCCTCCTACAAATCGAGGACGTTATAATAAAATCAAAAGTGGTGCTGGACGAAAGACACACCTTTTCCTCCATTGCCAGCACGAGAATCGTTCGGCGTGCCTCCGCTTGCGACGCGATAGCCGTGATCGTCTCGTGCATGAGCTCCACGGGCTCCTTGTAGTTGGGGATGATAACAGCGTGCACGACCTCGTTCCATGTGACAGGCTGGGAACAGCGCGCCAGGTCGTCGTTGTTGTTTCCCCCCCCCCCCAAAAAAAAAAGTCAGTTGAAGCGAGTCATGATAGTCCACATACGTCCGACAAGAGCGCGCCGTGGTCACCGTTGCCGTTCTGCTGCTGTCCTGCCAAGGCGGCCTCGTACTCGCTTTCAAACGAGGTCTTGAGCGACTGAGTTATGCGTCGGAGGCTGACCTGGCCCCACACGACTGTCTTGAGGCTGTTGAGAGCGGCATACAGACCAAAGGCCGAGAAGACCCACAGTGCGCCCACGGGGAAGAAAAAGGGGCCGAACAGGGCCAAAAAAACCACGAGCCAGGTGAGCAGGCCGACGACACGTTGCATCCACTTGGCCACGCGACGGGCCTCTGGACTCAGCGAGGACGACATGCTGTCTAACGAAGTGCGTGTGTGAGTGAGCTCAGTGGTAGCTGGGTGAGGAAGGAGAGACAAACGAGCGCCAACGGCAAGGTGTGTGCACTTTCATGTTGCTAATCGGCCACGTGTAGGATAAAAAATAGCCTAGTTAAAATTATTAAAAAAACGAGCAGGTCCCTGCATGCAGAGAGCTCGCCGCGCGCCAGTGCCAACACAGACAGGCGCAACAAGGGAAGCAAAAAAGGAGCATGCACTGCTAAAACACAACGCGGCAGCCGTGTTGAAGCGAACAAACAAACTGTGTCCACGTGGACGAAATTCGTTGCTCGGAGCTGAGCGCATGAAAAAAGGTGTGCCGAAGGTGTGCCGAAGGTGTGCGGCGTGCGGCGACTACTTCCTCGTTGTGGTCGTGCCCGACTTCAAGCTGAGGCTGTCACCGCCGACCAATTGCCGAACACTGTTCAGTTTCGTTTCCGTTTGTTTTTTTTTTTTTTGAAACGGACTCGAAACGTGTGCCGAAACCAAGAAAAACACCTTTCAAAACAACTCGGTGTGGTTGGCGTATACGAGCTGCTGGCGCTACTGCGTGGGGCCCACGGAGTCCCTCCTTTCATTTCTTTGCCTTTCCAAGTGTTCTTTCCGACAACTGAAAACGTGCGTGTTTATTACTAAGCGACAGGTTGAACGTAAACAACGACTGTAACGGTGCGAGTATGGCGGACGCCCCTCTTGCGTCTTCTTATGCGGTGAGTACCAGGACGGGCGTGTGCGTTATACTGAGCAAAACCCGATGGCAGAGTGACAATCTCAACTACCACACGGGCATGATGGTCAAGCAGGGCGGGCGCATCAAGACGTGGAAGCGACGCTTCTTTGTCCTCGACAAAAACAACTACACACTCCGCTACTACAAGAACGAGCACGAGGCCTTGCCCAAGGGCGTCATCTCGCTCGCGGGATACATTGTTTCAGAGGCAGAGGCAGAAATCAGGAAGCCTTTCGCTCTCAAGGTTTTACAGCGCGGGTTTGGGGAACCAAGCTAACTTTTCTCTTCTTGCTTGCGCAGATTGAACGGGAAGGTTTCCGGACGTATTTTATGGTCGCCGACGATTTTCCGAGCATGGAGTTGTGGCTGGTGCACTTGAAGACGTCGATTGACGGTAATTTAATACGAAGAAAAATATTTTCTTATATTTCATCGTGTGCCACAGCTGCCCCGCCGCCAGTCGATGTGCCTGCCTATGCAAACTTTGACAATGACAATGTAGACAAACGCGCCCCTGGCAATTGTTTTAATCGGTCTCGTTGCTAGGAAAATTCGGACGAAGAGGGCGATGCACTGGCAAACGAGAAGAAATCCCTGTGGAAACAAGCAAAGCAGAACCTGGCTGAGAATCTCGGGCAAATACAACAAATGACGTCGCAAATATCGATCGCCAGGTGGTTTTCTTCGGGCACAGACGATACAGGCATCGTTCCCGCAGGCAAAAACGCGAGTACCAACACGCTTGTCGCTGACCCACAAGGGTCTCCCCCGAAGCATCCCCAGGGCGATGCGCATCCTCCATTGTCACCTCGGACACCTGGTCCACAGCAGCAGCGTGACGTATTTGCGGTAAATAAATTATATAAAGGAAAAAAAAAAAAAGAAACTGATCCGTGCATCTAGGGACTCCTACCTCAGTCCACCTATACAAAGGACCCTACTTCGACCTTAATTACTAGCCACGAAGGCAAGCCGCTTAAGAAGGCTGGACTCCTTGAAGCTGGTAAGGCATCAAACTTTTATCCAAATTCCATTGAGCATGCTTTTGTTGTTCCAAAGACATGCTCGCTCATCGCCAGGCCGATACTGAAGCCATGTCGACGCTTATTCCGATGCCTTCTAGCGACGAGCTCGCCACCCTTATTCCGGGGACAAACTGTGATAATAACTTGAAATTCTCAAGGGTATAATGAGAGAAGGAACGACCTGAAACTCACTGAAACACCCGATTTATAGACACCTGGCATGCAGATCGACGTCCCCAAGAATATTCCTTATATCAGACTTTTGCCCCGTACACCAAGGATTCAGCTAGTCGAGTCAGATCTTCTACAGCCGGTCCGACTTGGTCGTTGGAACAAGGTACGAAGCTCTGCTCAAAAAGTTTCCTAAATCAAAAAAAAAAAAAAAATTTTTTTTTTTTCTTTGCAGGAGGAGCCATTCCCGGGACCAGATCCCTATCAGATCCAGCTGGACTGCAAAGTTGTCTCCCGCAAGCACGCGGAGATCTGGTCTGTTGGTGGTGAGTTCTACATCCGCGACAACAAGAGCCAAAGTGGCACGTTCCTGAACGCGATGCGTTTGAGTCTTCCTGGAGAAGAGTCCAAGCCATTCAAGCTCAAGAACAACGATCTAATCCAACTTGGCGTCGACTACATGGGTGGTGTGGAAGGTACGAATAAAAAAAAAGCTGATATAATTTTTCATTTTTTCTGGTCACGATTAGAGGGAACCAAAGCCGTTGTGTTCTCGTGCTATCTCTCCTTCACCAAGAATATCGCCGATACACTTTCAACTTCGTACGTGTCAAAACAACCCCCGTTTTTATTGACATTTTATTTCTTACAGTCCTCAAGTGCAAATGGTCGACCTTACGATGGTCCAGAAGAACATCCTTAGGAACTGATTTCAGTTGTGATCCGTAGTTGCCCTTCCCTTTCACTCCTTCTTAACCCTTTCAGTCTTTCTAACATGTAAACCGCTTTTTTTGTTTGGATCCGATTCTTTCTTTCCTTCTTTCTTCAGTTCTTCACTGGACTAAGATTTGGCGAGGTTACTAACCGACGCTCTCCTAGTCAAATGGAGCGGGCGTACCAGCACATCTTGATCGAATGCTTCCCGGTCAAGGGTGTGCGCGTGATTGGCGGCGACCTGCGCTTGCTGAACGCGATTGCGGGTGGGGCCAAGGCCAGCCACAAGCACGTCGACCGTGAGGGCCGCTGGTGCGATATGCTCTTTCGACGTTTCTCATGCTTGCTTAGGTTTTGCAACGTCGTCCTGACGGTGGGACGCGTGCTGAACCTGTGTGCATCATTGGGGTGGACGTTTGTCGCCGGCTACAGCGTTCGCTCGACTCATCCGTTTGCAAACGCCATCCAAGCCAAGACAGACGCGATGCACCCAAACTGCCTTCTCTTCCGTCGGGCAACTGCAACTGTGGCCGAGGCCGTGGTGGCTGCTGTCCCAAAGCCCATCTACGTCAATGCAGCGAGTGTACCCGAGGCGGCGTACTCTCAATACTACCCGCTGAAGGCACCGGAGCCGACCTCATCAAGGTCACAAAAGGGTCCAGCCAAGCTTTATCGCAAGAAGCTCCGCTCAGCACAAGGCCCGTTTGGTGACGACGACGACGACGACGATGACGCCGAGGACGAGTGGAGCAAGCACAATGAAGTTGATGCAGCACTTCCGCAGCCGACACAAGTCTTTGGGGCCCACATCCGCGATCTCGCGCTCACGCACTATGGAGTGCCGCTGATCCTTGCCGAAATGGTCGACTACCTCACCACTGAAGGTACGCTCGTACCTTCCGATGATCAACAAAACCATCCCATGCCTTCTCCCTAGATCGACTCTCCCAGGAAGGCTTGTTCAGGTTAAATGCGAGCAAAGTGGAGCTGACAGAGGTCCAGAACGCGATCGATCGAGGTACCCTGTTTTCTTTCTTTCTCCGAGGTGCTGTCCACCAACCCCGTTCGTTTTGATCAAGGCGAGCGCACATCATTGGCAGACATTGTCGATGTCCACGTCGTGACCAACCTCATGAAAAATTTCCTCAAAATGTTGCCAGAGCCGCTATTGCCCGTCTCAACCCTCGAATTCATCGAGGGCCTTCCATGTAATTTCCTTCTGCTGACATTGAAAAATAAAACAAATACCACTAGCACTTCCCCAGTCATCGGAGCGCATCCAAGCGATATCATGGATGGTCACCAACTATATTCCAGAGCCCAACATGTCTGCTCTCAAGCACATGAGTACGTGAAATGTTTGCAATAATTGCTTCGTCTTTTTATTTATTTTATTTATTTGTGCCAGTGTTTTATCTGGGCAATGTGCTCAAGTACACCGAGCAAAATCGCATGACCGTCCAGAATCTCGCGCTTGTCCTTGGCCCCAACCTGATCTGGATGGAGAACGATCCCTTGGGGTACGACATACAAGATGAAAAACTGCAGTGAGATGAAGAGAAAAAAAAAACCTTTTTTTTATAGATCGGCGGCCCTGTCCAACATGCGCGGAATCTCGCAGCTCTTACAAATTATGATCGAGAACAACGAGCAGGTCTTCTCGCCTGCAGGCAGCGACGATACCAACCGGTACTCGGTGTCCTCGCTGGACTCGCAGGCTAGTCCATCCGAATACAGTGCGTCTTCCGCATCCAACTTTGGCTCCTATGGAGGCGGCACCAGCTTGTCTCGGATGGGCAGCAACCGTTCTGGCGGCATCTATCTCGACGACGACGAAGAAGAAGATTGATGTCGGGGACAACTCGAAAAAAAAACGGAATTTTTTTTAGTGTCAGGTGTTTGCAGTTTGATAAATGGTTGACTCGACCGGCTCTGCAGACGGCTCGCTTGGGCGAAAGGACAAGCACCGGAAAGCGTTCTCGCTGTCGGCCTTGCCCGCTTTTTTGTCGCTCTCTTTGAAGAGCAGTTCGCAGGAAAACAACAGCGCCAGCTCGGGCGGAAGCAACATACTTGCGTCCTCAAATAGCAGCAATGGCCTGGCGGTTACGTCGTTGTTCAGCGGCCAGTCGCCGCCGCCGTCGCAGCAGCACCTGCCCGGGAGGGCGAGTGGCAGCCGGTCTGGAGCAACGTCGCCGCAAATGCAGGTCGCCTCCTCCAACAGCAGGCTGAGCAGTGGCTTTTCTGATGCCGAAATCGACAGGTCGCCGATTCCAATGGTCAACGTCTTGAGAAGCGGGCAGTCCAGCAGCAACAACAGCGCAGGGGCCGAGGGCGCACCTGACCTGAAGGTACTGTCGCCAAAGCACACTTCTCGTGCGGTTTACTCGACAGAATCAATGACAGGGAAACAAGGCGACAAAGCTGCGTGGCCTCCGCGAGTTTTTCCGCCTTTTGGTAAAAAACGTCCTGCCGCTTTTTTTTTTTCCCAGTTTGTCAACCACGCCAAACATCTTTATTATATCCTAGCGCTGGAAATCAAAGTACAGCAAAACGAGCGAGGTACCTGGCGACCCGGTATCTGCAGCGACAGCACAAGCAACAACCACGGCCGCACGTTTGATTCCGGCAGAGTCATCGTCGATATCCTCCAGCGCTGCAACTAGCCACCGCAAGGTAGTCTTTTTTTTTTTTTTCCTTCCCTCTTCCTTTCTGCTTTTCAAACTGACATGGACATTTTATAGGAGCCAAGCGAAATATCGTTGGAAGATGCTGTGGTCGTGACTACATTGAACGATGTCCACCATGATGCCTCGGTATGCATGGCTTCGGAACGTTGTTTCGCTGATTCTCAGAGTGTGTGGGTAGAGCAAGCGACTGTCGTTCGAAGAGGTGCTTATTCCTGCGTTCACCCTAAAGTATGTCGTCCAAGAGATGCTCGGTGAAGGCGCGTACGGCTTTGTGTGCTCTGCCGAAATGTTGGAAACGGGCACACAGGTAATTGAAACCACGCCGCTTACTGATATTAAAAAAGTATCCTCATAGGTGGCAGTCAAGTTCATCGAAAAGGACAAGTTGCGTTCGTCATCTTGGGTTTCCGATACAAAGCATGGTCGCATACCAATTGAAGTCAAAGTGCTCAAAACGTTGAGCCACCCTAACATCATCCATTTCTACGACTATTTCGAAGATGCCGATTATTGGTTTGAGCTGCACCATCTAACAATAAATACTGATTTGACAGCACCAAAAAAAAAAAAAAAAAAAATACAGCTATTTGGTTACCGAGCTCGGTGGTTCTCCTTGGGACAGCAGGTCACACCATGCTGCAAATCTGGCTGGCACGATGAAAAAGGTTGTCCCGCTCTATTTTTTTTTCATCTCAAGTTTACATCTTACACGAGCTTTTCATTAAGATGCCGGCAAACAAAACGTACTCATCGTCGCTCGGAAAGGACTCTGGGTCTCGTATTGGACACGGCATCAAGAGAAGGACGAGTGGCGACTTGTTTGAGTTTGTCGACCAGTTTACATTCATCGAGTACAAGACCGTCAAAAAGATTTTCCGGTTCTCTTTTATTTTATTTCTATCTGTCTGTGGACTCGTGGTCTTACCTCATCTACGCAGCCAAGTTATCAGCGCGGTAAAATACATGCACAACAGCGGCTTCACGCACAAAGACATCAAGGACGAAAACATTCTTGTCGACGTAAACTATGCCGTCAAGCTTTGTGACTTTGGGAGTGCCGCACCCATCCCCGATGCACCAGCCAAGTAATGCAGTGACACACGTTTTAAAACTAATACGACTACATTTATATCTTAGGTATTTTAGGGTATTCACGGGAACGTGGAACTATGCTCCCCCCGAAATCCTGTGCGGAAACTCTTACCGCGGCCCAGAGTGCGACATCTGGTATACTGTGCTTTCCAAACTGCTTACGTTAACACTTGGTACACAGGGCGTGTGGATCCCTCCTCTTTATTCTCCTCTTCAATCAAAATCCGTTCCAGACTCCGCAAGACACGATCGAAAAGCCGCTTCTCCTGCCTCTTCCGGTGAGCCAAAACTGCAAAAAGCTGCTCTGCGGCATGCTTCACAAAGACCTGAGGAAACGCATGACAGTCGACGACGTCGCCCTAGATCCTTGGCTCTGGTCTGACGAAGATTAAGCGTACCCATTTACATCATTTTTCTATTTTTCTAAAAAAAAAAAAAAAAAACATCATCCACCTCCAACATCTCATCAGCTGCACTTGTCGAATTTTTTTTTATTTCGATTCCATCGCGGAAAAAAAGATTTTTTTTTTCCTTCTGCACACGGAGACAATATGTAGATTGGTTGGGGCACATAATTAGATGAATACTTGCTTGTTCGTTGTTCGATATCCCAGCTGTTACTCGACAGTGACCGACTTGGCAAGGTTGCGCGGCATGTCAACGTTGTAGCCACGAGCAACGGCGAGGTGGTACGAGATGAGTCTATGTTCCTGAAATTTAAAAAAAGTGGGGGGGGCGAACAAAATAAAAATGAACAAAGGCAATACTGGAATGGGATGATGTTGAGGATGCCAGAGAGAGAGTCGACAATCTGGGGAACCTCGATCGTCGCCAATGTGTTCTTGATGTTCTCGCCCTCGTTGCAGATGACGATCGGTCGGCCTTGGCGTGCGGTGATTTGGTGGAGGGCATTCTGCGTCTTTTCAAACGTGTTGTCGCGAGTCATCACCAGAATGACCGGCAGGGTGCTGTCTACCAGAGCCAAGGGGCCGTCTGTAGAAACAATTTAAATTTTCAGTAAAAGTAAAATAAAATAGATTTTACGCTTCAACTCTCCGGCCAAGACGCCCTCGCAGTGCAGGTACGAGATCTCCTTGATTTTCTAATTAATAGGTGTGGGGAAATTCTTTTAACAAAAAAGAAAAAAAAAACATTTCATCTATAATACCAGGGCTCCCTCGAGGCAAGTTGCGTGCTGGAGACCACGGCCGATGATGAGCAGCGACTTTTCGTTGAGGAGTGCCGACTCAGAGAGCTTTTTCAGCTGCTCGTCCTGCTTGAGCACCTTGGAGATCTTCTCGGGCAGGGACTTGAGGTCCTGGATGATCTTGACACGGCGGTCCATGAGCGAGACCTTGTCTTCGCCCAGGAGGAGCGCAAAGAGGGTCAAGACGATGAACTGCGAGGTGTAGGCCTTGGTGGACGCAACACCGATCTCCGGGCCGACGTTGAGGTGGCAGCCACACGAGGTCTCGCGCGAGATGGCCGAGCCAACCGTATTGGTGATGCCAATGGTGAGCGCACCACGCGTGTTGCAGTAGCGCAGGGCCAAAAGGGTGTCGGCGGTCTCGCCCGACTGGCTCACAAAGATGCAAACGTCGTCACGGAAGATTGGGGTCTTGCGATCGAGGAAGTCTGACGCGAGCTCGGTCGTGACGGGCACGTCGCTCATCTCCTCGATGAGGGCACGCGTCTGGTGTGAATTGATTTTTTTTATTTTATTTTATTTTTTTTTTAAAGGAAAAGAGTTTCAAGCCGCCAGTGTCTTACGGCGATGCAGCTGTGGTAGCTCGTGCCGCAGGCGATCATGACGATGCGACGGGCGCGGCGGATCGAGGGGATGTGCTCCATCAGGCCACCCAGGACAATCTTGTTGTTGTCGAAATCGACGCGGCCACGCATCGTGTTGACGACCGACTCGGGCTGCTCAAAGATCTCTTTTTGCATGTAATGCTGGAACGAGCCTATCGAGGAGGGGAAACCAATAATTTAGGGAATTACTATTTTCTGATATTCATGGTACCCTTCATGATCTCGGCAATCTCCATCGCGATGGACTGGACCGCACGGACACCGGGGACGGTGCTGCCCTTGCCATTGTGGAAAATTTGCATTCCTGCACATTATAAAAAGAATTAGTACAACTCTTGCTGTGCAAAGCAAAAGAAAAAAAAAAATACCGTTTGGCGTGATGACGAGCAGATCAGAGTCCTCGAGGTAGATGACGTTGCGGGTGTGCTCGATGATGGCGGCAGCATCGGAAGCGAGAAAGTACTCGGCAGCCTCGTTGGGGGTCTTGAACGGGGCCCGCTTGTCGACGACGTTGGGCGAGAGGCCTCCGTTGACCTGTCGGCTGAGCTGCGACTTGAACGCGGCCGGCGAGTTGGTGGCGAGCGAGGGGCTGTCGGGGAAGGTCTCAAACACGTGGTTGCTGAAGATGGCCGCGTGACGGATGCCGACGAGCAGGGGCGACCCGCGTCGGGTGGCGACGACCTGGTTGGGGAAGAGGGTGCTCTTGAAGATGAGAGCGTAGGCGCCGTGGAGCTGCTTGCACGTGGCTTTGACGAGCGAGACAAAGTTGCTCTTCTCGCCCGCGGCTTGCTGGATGTCGTACACGTGCTTGATCAGCTTGGCGATGACCTCGGTGTCCGTGTCCGACTCAAACTTGTAGCCCTTGGACATGAGCAGCTCCTTGAGCACGGCATAGTTGGTGATGATGCCGTTGTGCACGACCACAAACGTGTTGTCGGCGTCCGACGGGTGCGGGTGCGAGTTGACGTCAGACGGAGGGCCGTGCGTGGCCCAGCGCGTGTGCGCGATGCCAACGTGGTTGTCCAGCAGCTGCGACGTCGTCTTGGACAGGCGCGGGTGCTTCTCGGTCGCCTCGCGCAGGGCGTTCACCTTGCCCACCTTTTTCACAAGGAGCAACTCGGTCTGCGCGCTGTCAGCGTCCACGGCGAGGCCCGCGCTGTCGTAGCCGCGGTACTCGAGACGCTCAAGGCCCTTGAGGAGTGTGTTGACGACATAGCCCTGCGGCTTGGGCGTGTGGTAGTTGAGGTAGGCGAAAATTCCTGTGTGAGCGAGGGAGTCGTCACCAAAATCAGCAAATTTCGTTTCAGGCTTTGGTTGTTGTTTTCCTGTTTTTGTCTTTTTCTTTCCGCGAGTTCATACCACACATGGCGCGCTGTCTGTAGTAGAGGAGGCAACCTAGAAGTGCATTGCAAGATGGTTAGCGAAAAAAGATCAGTAGAAAGAACCGCCGGTTGATGCCGAAAAAAGTATTTTCAAGTGTAGCTTAACCGCCTTGGGTCTCGACGGAAAATGGCAGGACAGAAGCACAAAAAGCCCGTAATGCTGCATCCGCCCAGGCATCCGCCCATCCCCGGCGGTGCACTAGCTCAGAAACGAAAATGAAAAGTGCCCGCTTGGAAAAAAAAAAAAAATAGGAAGTGAGTGCCGAACACGTATGTCCGACACAACACTCTCGTAGGCGCCCGTGTTTAAGGGGATGTTGGTTGAGGATGTCACCCAAAGATGTCACGCCATCAAAAAAGGAATTAAGGGGGTATTTGGTTCTGCAATGCAAAAAATCTATCTCCTTATTCACTTGATCAGAGCAAAAGCAGCGAAAACTGCAATGATGAGAATCAGGATGGCTGCAGCTCCGGCCATCATCGGGATACCCCCACTCGAGGACGGCTTGGCCAAAATCGCCTCCTTGGATTGCTGCTTTCCTTTATTTCCGCCTTGCTTCGGTTTCCCTGTCAACAGGAGTCAGCCAAGAAAATGAAAACAGATCGTACCTTGAGTCTTGGACTTGCGCCTTGTCGTTTTCGACGTCGAATCCTCGTCTTCGTTTTCGTCGTCCTCTTCTATCAGCTTTGGCTCGGATTTAGACGTTGACGTCGAGAGCTCAGGGTGCGACACGATCAAAGGCTTTGGTGCAAACGCGGGCTCGGGTTTTTCCACACGGAAGGGCTCGGCCTTTGGCGCCTCCACGGCCACGGGCTCGGCCTTTGGCGCCTCCACGGCAACGGGCTCGGCCTTTGGCGCCTCCACGGCAACGGGCTCGGCCTTTGGCGCCTCAACACGGATGGGCTCGGCGGACTCTGGGGCTTCCTTGGCAATGGGTTCGTCTTCGATCACATGCTCGTCCCTTGGCTGCTCTGACTCAGGCTCGGGCTCGGGCTGGCTCACCTTGTCGCCTTCGCTGTCCTCTGCATCCACCACGTTCTCGGCATCGTCGGCGACAGATGCTTGTTTTTTGGAAGACTTGGAAGAAGGCTTGGTCTTCTTGGGCTCGGTCTCCTTCTCCTTGCGCTTCTCCTTTTCCTTGAGCCGCTTGAGGGCGTTCTTGGACATGTAGTGGCTCGTCTCAGAGGCTGGGGATGCCGGGGAAGGAGAGGTCGTTGATGCATCATCGACCTCAGCGTCAGGAGTGGCAGCGGAGGCAGAAGGGGCACGAGGAGCGACTTGCACGCCACTACTGTTGTCAGCGACAAAGTCATCGTCACGTCGTCTCCGGGGTACAGCTTCCTTGCGCGAGGGAGATGCTTTTGCAGCCGGCGCAGGGGCAGGCACCGTGGGCGGTGCCACTACAACAGCTGGCGCGGGAGTCGGCGTGGGGGCAGAAGGAGCCAAAGCAACTACAGGTGCAGGTGCGGGTGCTGGCGCGGCAGCAACGACAACAGGTGCAGCCGCCTGGGGACGATTACTGCTTGGTTGGACGGCGACTGGTTCCTCCTTCTTGCTCTTCTTGGTCGACGGTGCCGTCGGCTTGGCTGCCGCTGGTGCCGGTGTTGGAGCTGGCTCGGGCGTTGGGGCGTCATCGTCGGCGTCATTCTCTTGGTCGGCGGCGTTGTCGTCGGCGGGCAAAAGGCCAGCAGCAGCCAGACGCTTGCGCTCCTTGCGCCGCTGCTCTGCCGCCCTCTTCTTCTCAGCCTTCTCTTTGGCCTTTTCGCTCTCCTTCTTGGCCTTTTCGGCCTTTTCCTTCTCCTCTTCGAGCAGGAGCAGCTCGATCGGTGTCAGCTCCATCTTGGCGCCCTTTCCGCTCGGGGTCTTTGACGACGAGGACGAGGACGACGTGTCTCCCTTCTGGGGCGCCAGACCGAGACGCTTCATCAGCTTGTCCAGCTGGCCAAGTTTGCCGACAAGGTTCTTGTTGAGCTCTTTGCGCTCGGCCTTGGTGTCGGCGTCGGCGTCAAAGCCGTGCGCATCAAGCTCGAGCTGACGGTACAGCACGTCCTCAGACAGGCCGTGCACCGCAGTTCCGAGCAGCTGCATTGCACGCGGTGAGAAAGGAAGACGGAAAGAAAGCAACCCACCTTGGCTTCATCCGAGTCACCAGGCACGTTGCCGTCAGCGCTGCCGCCGGCTGCTGCGTCCACAGCCTCGGTCAGGGTCGCTTGAGCAGCTTCCAGACGCGGCAGCTCGCCGCGAACGTCCGCAAGGGTTGCGTTCTTGCGCGGAAAGAGCTTGTACGTCGCGACAAGCGCCGACACGTCGTCAGCCATGAGAAAAGTCCACGTGGATCACCTTTTCTGAATGTTCACCCTGAGCCCACAAGTGTTCTCGCCCGAGGTCCAGCTCGCGCGCACGGGCGGATGGGCCTCGCAAACGGCGCGCTTTAGCTTTGACGATGGCTCGTCGCTGCACTGGCCCAGTGACTTTGGCCGGATCTCTGCAGACTTGTTTGTGCGCCACGTCCACTTTGTGAGGTAAACGAAAACATGAAAGACATTGTTTCCTGCACTGACGCACGCTGTAGACAGGAGGATGAGACGGAGCTGGGCAAGGTACCTTGCTTGAATTTCTGCAGACGATTAAATGCTGTTGTTTGGAACAGCCCATCGCAGAGGCCATTTACAAGTACCTGAAAACGGTCTATGAAGCATCCCAGACCTCGTCAAGGATCACTGTCAGAAAGATTACCTCTGGACCACGCACTGTACGCATCAGTTCAACGAGCATGCGCAAAAGTTGATTTTGATTGCAGGCGCTGTACGGACAAGATGGCGTGTTCTCGACCACATCACTGCCAAAGCACGAGATTTTGATCGAGTACGGGGGCCTTGTTAGGACGCAGAAAGAGGTATGCACTGCACCGCGAAGGGAGATGCTGATTTCCGTCGACAGCACCTCTTGCATGTGGCACAGCTGGATCTTCCACTTGCAGACGAACGTGCCATGCTTCTGAATGGGTACTAGTTTTTTGTAGTTTTTATCGCAACTCAAAACTATTGGGAAGAACTCAAGATTGGACGTCAACCGAGGAGCAAAGGCCACCCCTTTTGATCGACGGTTTCTTTCATGGTACCTCGGGACGGGATCCATCGGACACGTACTTGAATCGTACCGTTTTCTCTGTAGGGAATATTGGAGGCAAATTCAACGATGGGAGATGGGATCCGTTTCAACGACCTGTTTCGGCATCGGCATCAGCATCGGGGACCGAGTCTTCCAAAGTGACTGTGCCTGCTAAGCAGCAGGACAAACCTCAGTTTTCAACAAGTTTTCACGACCGCAGACGGTCTCCCGTCGCCGCCGAAGAGGTTTATCGATTTGTTTTTTGAATCTCTAACAGTTTCCAAAAGGGCAAGTTCAACTGCCGGTTCGTCGAGGTCATCCTGTTTGATTGGCCGCACGTTTTTATTATGACGACGGAAGCGGTTGCTCCTGGTAAGCAACGTTAGCGC
>Ga0302227_10001796_pt1 | contig 15539 bp, 12 predicted proteins | sample II_Palsa_N1_1_FD_193525 | JGI IMG/M metagenome (GOLD analysis project Ga0302227, IMG submission 193525) | Peat permafrost microbial communities from Stordalen Mire near Abisko, Sweden - II_Palsa_N1_1 | ecosystem: Environmental > Terrestrial > Soil > Palsa > Peat permafrost | place: Sweden...
AACCTGACACATGTAGACAACCGCATGGCACATGCAGGGCGTAATTTCATCCCTGTGGCGCCAGCTACGGGCTGTTAAGCGGCATCGCATCGGGCCCTGCGGGGCACACAGGGAGGTGGCTTGCCACGACGCCACGCCGTTCCCGGACCGGAATTGAGCACGGTATCCGGCTTATTCGGGTCGGTCCATCAACCTCTACGCAAGATCTCCATGAAGACATCCACTTTTCTGCCTTCGCTGATTTTCGTCAGTATTTTCGGACTGGCTGCCGTGGTCTGCGCACAGACTCCTCCGTCGGCCGATCCGTGCGCGTGCGGTCCGGGTCGCAACCCCAAGGTCGATGCCGCGCTCAAGGCATGCGAGAGCGAGCTTGGCGGCACGCCGGGACATCCGGTGGCCCGCGAGTTGATAGACAAGTGCATGGAAGCCAAGGGCTTCAAACGGCCTCCCGGTCCGCCGCCGGGTTCTGGTAACCCACCGCCACCACCGCCGACGTCGGGCTCGTGAGTCTTACGATGATCGGAGGGCACATGATTCAAAGCACGAATGCGAATGCGAACCGCCGCGCGGCCGAGCACTTCTGGGCGCAGCTCAAACAGGGGCGCCCGCCAAACGGCGATACCAGTATCTTGCTCAACGGTTATGCCGGCGAGCGTTTGCGCCTGGCTACCTTCAGGCATGCGCCGCACGTGCTTACCAGCGAGAGTATCGCCCGCCCGCATCGTCAGGCGGCGCTGCTCAGCTTGCAGCTGGAAGGTGATTCGTGCGTCGAGCAGCACGGGCGCTACTGCACGGTTAACGCCGGCGATTTCTATCTGCTCGATCTTTCTCGATCGTTTCGAATGGAAACAAGGCAATCGACCGTCCAGACCATCTACCTGCCGATCGCCGTGTTGCGGGATGCTGTGCCGCAAGTCGAACAAGCCTCCGCGGTCGTACTGCATGGTCACCTGAGTTCGGTCGGCTACCTGCGTGTGCTGTACCAGGAAATCTTTGCGCGCGCGTCGCAGCTGACCGAGTCGGTGGCGGGGTATCTGCTGGATGCGATTCCGCACATGCTTGCGGCGGCGCTGCAAAGCAATGCGCCCGCATACAAGGCGCCTTCATCGCAATTGCGTCAGCACTATAAACAGTTGGTGCGGCGCTTTGCGCGAGATCACCTGGGTGACCCCGGGCTGTGCGCAGAGACCATCAGCAAGGGTGTCGGCCTGTCGACCAGTTACCTGTTCGAGTTGTTCGCCGATGAGGAAGCCACTCTGATGCGCTGGGTGCGCAGTGAGCGGCTGTCGCGCTGTCGTCGCGAGTTCGAAGATCCAACGGCGCGTCGCAAGAGCATCGCGCAAGTAGCCTACAGCTGGGGCTTCGGTGACATGGCCCACTTCAGTCGCTGTTTTCGTGAAGTCTTTGGCGTGTCGCCGCGTGGATATCGCCAGAATGCGCTTTTCGGAATGCATGAAAAATGAAATCACGGACGTCTAGACGTCCGATTAATAATCAAGTTATGCCCTATTTTTTGTCATTCTGTCACGTGACTTTAACGTTAAATTGAAATTGCTTCGATACAGCCAGCGCAAAAGGTGAGGGTATCAATCCTCCATTGGCAGATCGTCGTCAGGACGCCGTTCTCGTTTCCTTTCACTCGCTGCCGACCAAACCGGTCGCAGGAACGCCGTATCGCATGCGTGTGTTTCTGCAGTGCTGCAATTCAATTAACCAAGGGGTTTCTCGCTGTGTTTATAAACAGATTGCAAATGATGCAGCTCAGTCTTGCGCTGGCTCTGGCCATCGGCAGCACGAGCGCACTGGCGCAGTCGACCACTGGCAGCATCTTTGGTCAGGCGCCCGTCGCCAAGGGTGAGTCTGTGCAGGTAAAAAACACGACAGGCATCAGTCGCGAAGTGCCGGTCGATGCGAACGGTCGCTATACCGTTGGTTCGCTGCCGCTGGGTACCTACACGGTATCGCTGATAAAGGACGGTAGTGCCATCGACTCACGCGCCGACGTGAACCTGCGAGTGGGTTCGGGTACGGAAGTGTCGTTCGTTGCCGTTGCCGCCAAGAGCCTGGACACGGTCAGCGTATCGGCCAGTTCGCTGCCGCCCATCGACGTAACGAGCGTAGACGCACGCACGGTGATTACCGCACAGGATCTCGTCAGGTTGCCGCTGGCTCGCAGTGCCGAAGCCATCGCCTTGCTTGCCCCTGGCGTGGTTCCCGGTTATAGCGGTTTCACCAGTGGCACCACGGGTGGCTCGCTGGTTTCTTTCAGCGGCTCATCGGTTACGGAGAACGCTTACTATCTCAACGGTTTCAACACGACCGATCCCCTCAGTGGTTTTGGCGGTATCAGCCTGCCATATGGCGCGATCGATCAGGAAGAGATTCTCAGCGGCGGCTACGGCGCGGCCTTCGGTCGTTCCGATGGCGGCGTCATCAGTCAGAGTGGCAAGCGCGGCACCAACGACTGGCACTTTGGTGCCCAGGTGCAGTGGACGCCGGCATTTGCCAATGAAACAACGCCCGACACGTACTACGTGACCGGTTCCAACGCCGGCCAAATCTACCGTCGCAATTCGGACGACAAATCGTGGCTCGCCACCGAGAGCGCCTATATCGGTGGCCCGCTGATCAAGGACAAGCTGTTCTTCTTCGCCGCCGTCGAAGGTCAGAAGCAGTCGGGTAACAACATCGGCAGCACGACCTCGTCTTACAACACGAATTACGAGTATCACAACCCGAAGTGGTATTCGAAAATCGACTGGAATATCAACGACAGCAATATCCTCGAGCTGACCGGCGCGTCGACCACGCATTCCTATCAGGGCAACGAGTACACCTACGATTACACCACCGGCAAGACGGGTGCGTTCAATAGCTCGGACACATCGATCAAGAACAATGCGCAGGTCTACATCGCCAAGTACACCAGCTACATCACCGACGATCTGACGCTTACTGCCCTGTATGGCAAGCAGAAGATGACGTATTACAACGAGACACCCGGATCATCCAGCGACCTGATCTACATCGACGATTCGGAAAACGAGAACCCCGCCATTACGGGTGGCACGCCAATAACCAATAGCCAGACCGTCTCCTCTCAGGCTGATCCCGACCACACGGCAACCACCAACAACCTGCGTCTGGATCTGGCGTACAAGCTGGGCAATCACACCATTACGGCCGGTATCGACAACCTCAACTCGCACGATGTCGATGACGGCACGACGTCGACCATGTGGGTCTATGGCTACGGGGATGCCAACACGGCGATCAGCGACAGCCCCTATGTCGCCGCACCGGCGACTGGCGCCGGTGGTTCGACGGGTTACTACGTGTCCAAGTACATCTACGACACGTCGGCCTCGGTACGCGTCGCACAGCGTGCGCAGTATGTGGAGGACAGCTGGCAGGTCGACGATCGCTGGCTCGTCAAGCTCGGCCTGCGCAACGACCAGTTCACCAACTACAACCCGAACGGTGAAGCCTTTCTGCGCGTGACCAAACCACAATGGGCGCCACGCCTCGGCTTCAGCTGGGACGTCAACGGCGATTCCTCGTTGAAGGTCTATGGCAATGCCGGTCGTTATTATCTCGCCATGCCGGCCTCGGTGGCTTTGCGCGCGGCGGCGGGGTCGCTGTACACCAACGAGTACTACACCTATACCGGTATCGATGCCAACGGATATCCGACGGGCCTGACGCAGCTCGCTTCATCCACGGGCGGTGCGGTATCGGCCAATGACGAGTACGGCCAGTCGCCGGATGCCAAGACCGTTGCTGCGGCCAACATCAAGTCCGAGTACCAGGACGAATTCCTGCTGGGCTTTGCGCAACAGATCAATACGAGTTACGTATGGGGCATGAAGGCTCAGGTACGCAAACTGCGCAACATCCTGGACGATATCTGCGACACCAGTACGATTCTGACCAAGGCCGAGTCGCTGGGTTACAGCATCGATACCAGCGCGATGAACGGCTGCTACTTGTCCAACCCGGGTCGCAGCAACACCTACGTGTTGAAGAATACCGCCGGTGGCTACGACGATGTCACGGTGTCCGCGGCCGAGTTCGGCGATCCCCAGGCCAAGCGCAGTTACTACGGCCTGGAAACCTTTCTCGAGCATCCGTTCGATGGCAAGTGGCAGGGCAAGATCGATTACGTCTTTTCGCGCAGCTACGGCGATACCGAAGGCCAGGTGCGTTCGGATATCGGCCAGAGTGACGTCTCGGCGACGGTCGACTGGGATTACGGCCAGGTGATGGAGCACTCCAACGGCACGCTGGCCAACGATCGCAAGCATCAGCTGAAGATCTACGGCTCTTACCAGCTGGCGCCGGAGTGGATGCTCTCGGGCAACATCTTCATCGCCTCGGGTACGCCCAAGACCTGCCTTGGCTATTACGGGGCGGACGAAACCAACCCGATCGGTTACGGCAGCTACTACCACTATTGCGGTGGTGTCGCTTCGCCGCCAGGCGCTGCGGGCCGCGAACCGTGGCAGCACATCTTCTCGCTGTCCGCCGAATACCGTCCGATGTGGGCTGGCCAGAAACTTGGTTTCAATGTGATGGTCTACAACTTGTTCAATAACTCGGTACCGACGTCAACCTATGCCATCTATGGCAGCTCAACCGCTCTTAATACCAATTACGACCGGGTCACCTACTGGAGCACGCCGCGATACGTGCGCTTTGGTGTGAACTACGACTTCTAATCACTGCCGCGGTCAATATTTCGCATACCAATAACAAGTGCCTGAGCTTTGCCCGAGCTTACCCCCCAAGGCACAACGATACCCTCCGATAGGCCGCGATCCCTCAGTCGCGGCCTCTTTTTTTATGAGGCGGAGCGCTGGCATTGTGTCGGACAGCGCGTTGCTGGGGCGTTGGCGACGACCAGGCAGCAAGCAGGATCAGGCGACTCCCATAGGGTCGTGCGCGATGCTGGACGGGGAGGCCCCGCTTTGACCCGGGCGCCGATCAACCGGCAACCACGCATTGGCGGCTGACCTATACTTCAGGGAGTCCTCCACCTGAGCCCGTTGCCCATGACCGCACCGACCCGTATCGACACCACCCGCGTCATCCGCGCACCGCGCGGCACCGAACTCAGCTGCAAGAGCTGGCTGAGCGAGGCGCCGTTTCGCATGTTGCAGAACAACCTCGATCCGGAGGTGGCGGAGAACCCGGCGGAGCTGGTGGTGTACGGCGGTATCGGTCGTGCGGCGCGTAACTGGGAGTGCTTCGACGCGATTCTGCGTGCACTGCGCGAGTTGAACGACGACGAGACATTGCTGGTGCAGTCCGGCAAGCCGGTTGGTGTGTTTCCCACACACGAGAACGCGCCCCGTGTGCTTATCGCCAACTCCAATCTGGTGCCGGCGTGGGCGACCTGGGAGCACTTCAACGAGCTCGATAAGAAAGGCCTGATGATGTACGGCCAGATGACGGCCGGCTCCTGGATCTACATCGGCTCGCAGGGCATCGTGCAGGGCACCTACGAAACCTTTGTCGAGATGGGCCGCCAGCATTACAACGGCAGCCTGAAAGGCAAGTGGATCCTCACCGCCGGTCTCGGCGGCATGGGCGGCGCGCAGCCGCTGGCCGCGTCGCTGGCCGGTGCGTGCTCGCTCAATATCGAATGCCAGCAGAGCCGCATCGATATGCGCCTCAAGACCCGCTACGTCGACGAGCAAGCCACCGATCTGGATGACGCGCTGGCGCGCATCGAGAAATACACGAAAGCAGGGCAGGCCAAATCGATCGCGCTGCTCGGCAACGCGGCTGACATCCTGCCAGAACTGGTCAAGCGCGGCGTGCGTCCCGATGCCGTTACCGACCAGACCAGCGCACACGATCCGGTCAATGGTTACCTGCCGCAGGGCTGGACGGTGGAGCAGTGGTTCGAGCGCCGCAAGAGCGATCCCGACGGCACGCGCGACGCTGCCAAGCACTCCATGCGCACCCATGTCGAGGCGATGCTCGCGTTCCACGCGCAAGGCATCCCTACGTTCGACTACGGCAACAACATCCGCCAGATGGCCAAGGACGAAGGCCTCGCCAACGCGTTCGCGTTCCCCGGCTTCGTGCCTGCCTATGTGCGCCCGCTGTTCTGCCGCGGCATCGGCCCGTTCCGCTGGGTGGCGCTGTCCGGCGATCCGGAAGACATCTACAAGACCGACGCCAAGGTCAAGGAACTCATCCCCGACGATAAGCACCTGCACAACTGGCTCGACATGGCGAAGGAGCGCATCAGCTTCCAGGGCCTGCCGGCGCGCATCTGCTGGGTCGGCCTCGGCCAGCGCCACAAGCTCGGCCTCGCCTTCAACGAGATGGTGCGCAACGGCGAGCTGAAAGCGCCGGTGGTGATCGGCCGCGATCATCTGGACAGCGGCAGCGTCGCCTCACCCAACCGCGAAACTGAAGCGATGAAGGACGGTAGCGACGCCGTCAGCGACTGGCCGCTGCTCAACGCCATGCTCAACACCGCCGGCGGCGCCACCTGGGTGTCGCTGCATCACGGCGGCGGCGTAGGCATGGGCTACTCGCAGCACTCCGGCGTGGTCATCGTCTGCGACGGCACACCGGAAGCGGACAAGCGCATTGCGCGGGTGCTGTGGAACGATCCGGGCACCGGCGTGATGCGGCATGCGGATGCGGGGTATGACGAGGCGGTTGAGTGTGCGAGGGAGCAGGGGTTGAAGTTGCCGATGGTTTGAAGCAGTAGATTGAACATTCAGGCGCAATAAGGCGTTCGGGTCGCTTTTGGGACGAAGTAAGTCAATTTGGCCCCGATAGTTGAATTATCTGCGTTCCTTTTTGTTTCGGTTAGTTGCTCTATTCGACCAGTTAACTTCTTCGGTACATTCCTTACTTAGCGAGAGAATTTATGGACTGGATCATCGAGAACAAGGAGTGGCTTTTTAGTGGAATCGCTATCGCGTTGCCGCTTGCCATAGTAGGTTGGCTCATTTCTAGCCGCGGAAATAAACAAGTTCAAAAGGGCGGAAAAAATTCAACAAATATACAAGTTGGTGGAAATCTAAAAATGGGTGGCAAAGAAGATGGTGATTAAACAGAGCCAGACGGGCGGAAACGAATCGACCAATCTTCAAGCAGGCACCATGGTAGTAAATGTTGGAATTGATGAGAGGCGCGCGCGAGAAATTTATCAAGAAATGAGCTTGCAGCTTAGGAGCGAATATTCTCAGGAAGCCTTTAAGATAGCGAGTGCAAGAGTTGAGCAGTTTGAAAATAGGCTAATGCCTAAAATGGATGAAGTAAATGGAGCTTTAGAGGCTTTCGCGGATCCTGCGTTTCAGCTTCTATTGGTTGAGGCTCAAAAGACTGCAGCTTCAACGGAAAGGTCGGTAGATTATGACCTATTGTCTGAGCTTCTAATACATAGGTTCCAGAAAGGCGATAATCGAGTTATGCGGGCAGGAATTGGCCGCGCCGTTGAGGTGGTTGACCAAATAGCCGACGATGCTCTGCTGGGTTTGACCGTGGCACATGCCGTATCATCATTTCTCCCAGTAAGCGGCGATATCATTCAAGGCTTAGATGTATTGGACGATTTGTTTGGAAAAATATCTTATGGAAAGCTCCCGGAAGGACGCGACTGGCTTGACCATTTGGACATACTGGACGCGGTTCGACTTGGCTCATTTGGTGAATTAAAGAAAATGCAGCAATACTATCCAGAGAGGTTGCCTGGGTACGTAGATGTCGGCATTGAGAAGAACTCTGGTGATTATGGCAAAGCAATTGACTTGCTGAAAAATAACAATTTGCCCGAAGGCATATTGGTCGATCACGTCTTTAATAAAGGCTTTGTTCGCGTAAATGTACCCAAGAGCGAAGCAATAAGTTCTTTTCAGATACAACGGCAAATTCCCTGCGATGGTGGCATGATTATTCAATCAACACCATTATCTGAAAGTCAAATTAGTTCAATTAATTCCATATACAGCCTTTATAGTCAAGATGCCAACTTGAAAAACAATAATATTAAAGTATTCATTGAGGAGTGGGATAAAAGGGTTAACCTGAAAATTCTCAGGGGATGGTGGGATAGTATTCCCACTGTCTTCCAGATCACATCGGTTGGCAAAGTCCTAGCTCACTCAAATGCTCAAAGATGCGACAAATCCCTGCCGCCGCTGAACTAACGCGGAAAACTGGGGCGGAATGGAGTTACAGGCTTCTCTTAGACAAGAGCTAGCATCTGAGTTCGTGGCTGGAGGTGATTGCTATGTCTGTCGACAAGGCTCCAAGCATAGGCATGTAAGCGTACAAGTTCATTGAAGCGCATCGGGATGAGTTCAGCATCCATGTCGCTTCTCGGCGTTGCGCGCGCCGGCTACTACGCATGGCTGGATCATCCAGTATCTGACCGAGTTCAGGAAGATGCGTGACTGCTCCGACTTATCCGCGAATCCTTCACTGCCAGTCACGGAATTTATGGTGCCCCTAGAGTTCTTCAAGACCTGCGGAAACGCGGGGAGACGTGCGGCAAGCACAGGGTTGCGCTGAAGATGGTTTGCGAGCGCTCCATGGCTATCACGCACGGCATATCCCGGTGGCCAAATCTCAAGTCCTGATCCCCAATCTGCTGCAGAGCCAGTTTACGGTGTCACGGCCAAACGTGGCGTGGGTGACGGATATCGCCTACATCCGAACTTGGTAGTGCTGGCTGTATCTGGCCGTGGTCATGGATCTCTTTTCACGCAAAATCGTCGGCTGGGCAGCCAAGCCGACGATCCATCAGGAATTGGTTCTGGAAGTTATTATGAAAGCCGTTCGAAGCCGGCGGACCGCGCAAGGCGGACACGCTCGGATCAAGGAACTTAATACGGGAGCGACGTCTGGAGGCGCATCTGCAATCGTAACCATCTCGAACCAAGCATGAGCAGGCGAGGAAACTGCTGGGACAGCGCGGTGGCAGAGTCTTTCTTCAGCAGTCTGAAGAAGGAGCGTATATGCTGACCGGGAGACTGTTGTTCTGGACGTAACCGAATACATCGAAGGCTTCAAAGAAAACAGGGGTAGTTCAGCTCAGAGTGTACTTTTTGAGGTCGCTACCTTGGTAAGTCGACTCTAACTCCGGTTTCGCGACCGAGGTGTTGCTTCGTTTTTTACCTTAAGGCTTTGGACCACTTATCTACCTAGGCTGCAGCAATGGAAATATATAAAAGCGTAGCCGGTTTCGTATCAGTGGCTGCCAACTTATTCACAATCGTTGCATCATCTATAGCAATTTTTTTGTTTTTCGCAAAGCGAAAAGAGCTATCTGCAGCTTTGTCTATTCTATTAAACTGGTCTTATCAAACGACGCTTTCAGAAATAGTCGGAAAACTCGATAGGCTTCATGAATACAATGCAAGCGAGCCGGCTGATATTTCCGAAATAAAGAATATCATTCATGAAATTGCTGGCCAATTTAGGGGTAACCCGAGGCTTTTATCGGTCGCACCTGGATTGCCCGATCGCCTTGAGGTGTTTGCCTCAGGAAAGAAATTAACGGAGCCTTATAAGCGCTCGATGGTTGCAGAGATACGCGAAATTATACGCAACTTGCAAGTTGAAAACGTTGATCTAGAGGGATTTTAAATGAGCAAGATCGTTCAGGCGGTAAACGCAATGGTCAGTAATCCGGAGTTGATTACAAATGTGATTAACGCAAATAGGGAGACTTTTTTCTTGTACAAGGGAAAATATAGATGGTCTATACGCAGAGACGATGATGGAGATTATCTTCTATGGTATTATCCGGGTAGTGGTATGGTCGAAGATCTTGCTTCAATTGATGATAGTGATGATTGGCGCGATGTGCCTATGGTTGTATACAAGACAGCTGAACTTGGAACTCGAGAAGCGATCGCCAGTTTTGCCGATTTGTATTCGATGGTGAAAGAAAAAGCTTACGGAATGGATGATGTATTGAAGGATATTATTTCAGACACCGAAATGCCGTTCTAGCGAATTCGCTTGAGACGAAGAAAAATGCGGTTTTGCTTGATTTCCTACTGTTTTGTCTACATTTTTTGGTGCGCCCGCAGTCTTCTAAAAATTGTCCACTTTGTATCTGTCATTGCTGCTTCGTTCGTTTCGCCTGGCTTAATTTCGTCAGTCAGTATCGCCCTCTTAAGAGAAGTTCATGGCACTCGTTACGAAACAACACATTCGGTGGCGTGAACCAATTTCAGTGACATTTGGCTTTACCGGTATTGATGCTGTGGAAGCTGCGACCCTTGTGAGAAGTAGGCTAACTTCGCAGTTTCCTGATCTAGATAAGCCAAGCCAGTGCGTATACGTCGTTCGGCTTAGAGGTAGCGTGGCGATTGCATATGGCGATGAATTTTCACCTGTCATCTACATAGGCGAGGGTAACGCAGCCACTCGGCTATATAACCACGCAAGATGGATTGCCCAGCTGCTAATTGCAGTTCCCAATGCCGAGATCGAAATTAGGGTGGCTGACTGCGTGCGTTCGAACGATGTAGATCTCTGCCGGTACGTTGAGGCAGATCTCATTGCTGCATTTGTAGCAAAGTATGGTTGTCTTCCTTGGTTCAATCGCCAGCGGGAGAAGAAGTGCGCTGGAAAGAGAAATTACGACGGTTCCGTACTAACGGAATTCATTCAAAGAATAGGCAAAGTGCAAGGGAGTAGATACCTTTGGGCTATTCGACCAACAGCGAATAATGATCAGTATGATCAGTATGCAACTGGTTGGTATGGAAGTTAACAAGATGCAGCAAAAGAAAAGGCGAAAAGGTGTTAGGAAAATTTCGGGGCAGCCTCAGGAGTGTTCAAATGAGCCTTAGAGCAGCTTTTGATCGTCGCCGGCAACGTAAGGGGAAATTCGTTTGCAGGCAATTCTTCATCAACCTTCCGATCGCCGACCTCCAGAAACCCATCGCCTTGTTCACGGCGCTCGGCTCCGCACCCAATCCGCAATTCACTAGCGACGCCGACGAGTGTTTCGTCGTTAGCGACGCAATTACTTTTATGCTGCTTACGCAGTAAGTAGGTCTGTACCCGTTGCATCGTTCGCGCGCAGCAGTTGACACCACCGACGAGCGATAGCAGACTCATTTGCAAGGAGCCTAGAAACTCCCCAGGTAGCGGTACCCACCTCCGACAAACCGGTGGGTTTTTTGTGCCTGCATCAGCGGGCGCAACCGACGTGACACCTGCGTCGGGAGGGCGGCTAATACAACACCCGCAAGGGGAATACGCCCGCCGGCTACCTGCGGTTTCTAGCCTCCCGACTTCCCGTCCGTCGTCATGCCGTGGACGGGCACTTCGATGGAATCAGGAGGCGGCCATGTCAACGTTCGATTCGGATGATCGGGAAACGATGGGTTATTTTCTGCCGGAGAACAGCCAGCTCCGGCTGCAGAAACTGCGCGAGTACGCCGAGTTCCTCTCACATATAGCGCAACCGCGCACGCCGGACGTGCATCAGGAATGGATCCCCGAGATCAACGTGGAGCAGGTCGCGATCTGCCTGGAATTGCTGGCGGAGCAAGTGGGTCTCGTGCTGGACGACCTTTCGTTTCCGGCCTACCGCTCCGAAAGCGACGCAGCGCCTGCGGCCAGCGCGACGCCTGAAGCCGCAGAGGCGATGCCCAGCGACGCGGGCGAGCGCTACCTCTTCGGCATCACCCTGGACCAGGTCGATACACTCAACCAGCTGATCGACATGATTTCGGCCCATGGCGATGTAGTGACCGCCAGCCATGACGCCGAACTGGCCGATCACACGCTGCCGCTGCTGGGCCACGCCATCTTCAGCGACGCGCGCGCGGTGCGCGAGATCATCCGCCAGGTGGAATCGCAGCGGCTCAACCCACCGCGCAGTTCGCACACCGGCGTAAGCGAAGAGCAGGGTGTCTACCGCGTCGCGCGAAAACGGGCTCGCGTTCACTGGGTAAAGAACGCGAGCACAGGTCAGATTCACTAGAATCCTGCCAAAAAGTTCACTTACTGAGCTAAGTAAGCTGCGTGGGTCAGAGCCACTTACTCGACTTCTACGAGAATTTTCTGAGACGCGCGAATGAGCGCTGACCTGGTTGACTTGCACGTCTATTCGATTGACTGATGCCACAATACCGCTTCCGCCTGCTGCCCATAGCGGGCATCCGATTTTTTAGGTGAGTTGGGTCTTTGAAGGGGAACATGTATGAATGCGATTCAGAACAAGGAAGTTCCGTATGGTTGGTCGAGTGCGCTGATGCTGGCGATTGCCCTCTGCGCCATGCTCTCGACCGCCGCCCATGCTTTTGATGCTCAGCAAAGCGAACCAGCCAACACGACGATTAGTTTGACCCGCTCGGCTTGCTTCGGCGATTGCCCAAACTACACCGTAGTAATTCACGGCGACGGACAGGTGCGCTTCACCACGGATATATCGCCAGTCAGCGATGTCGATGCGATACATAGCCAATTCGCTCAGTCAAAGGGTGTGCTCGTACCTGGGACACATCAGGACCGCGTGCTTCCGCAATCAGTTGCAGATTTGCTCGCGCAATTCCAGCGTATTGGGTTCTGGGGTTTGCAAGATCGCTATGAGGCGCGCGTGACCGACAATCCCACGCAAATCATCACGCTAGAAATAGGTGGCCGCCACAAGAAGGTCGTCGACTACGTGGGGACCGAGGCGGGTATGCCGCAGTCGGTGCGAGACTTGGAGGACTCGATCGACCGCGTGGCGGGCACGGCACGCTGGGTAGACGGCACTACCGCTCTTATTCCATGGTTGGTAGACCAGAAGTTCGATTTCCATTCAATGCAGGCGACCGAACTTGCTGTTGCCGGAGAAAGGGGTGCGGCTGATCAAGCCACTGTGCTGGCGCTGATCGATCGCGGCGCGCCGCTGAATCTTCCCGTCGCGGGCGATCCATCACCAATCGACGGCACGCCCAACCTTGAGCCAGGCGGCATCTTAATGATGCAGGCGGCAATCTTTCGCGGACATGTAGAGTTGTTTCGCCGTTTGGCTAAGGTCGGCTGGCTTGCCCGCTGGGGCAAAAATAATGCGGCTGAATCGTTTGCGATGAACGCAGCAGGCTGTTCGCCGGAATTGGTCGATGCGGCAGCCGCTGCAGGTGTCGATATCGACGCGGCACAGCGGCCGATAGCTAAAGCCGCTGCCTGGGAAGGGCAAAGTCGCACAGCGCTTAGTGAGCTTGCCGCCACGTATAGGTGCAACGGGAACGAAGACGCACAGCTTCAAACCGCCAAGCGTTTGTTGGCGCACGGCGCGAACCCCAATCATCGCGATAGCTTGGGCCGTACCGCGCTATACGGAGTTGAGAATCTACAGCTGCTCAACTTTTTGTTGGCCAGGGGAGCAGATGCCACTATCAAATCCAACGATGGCGGAAGCGTGATCTTTGGGAGTTGGGCCGATACGATTGTCTTGCGTTTGTTGGAAGCTGGAGCAAGCCCTGTCGGGCACTACGACGACGGCAAGACATTGGCGCAACAGACTGTGTCGCGAGACATGCCGCAAGTTGCGAAGTGGTTGGCTGATCACCCTGAGTCATACCATCGATAAAAAATAACGGTGCCGAAAAAGGAGGCCGGTTCGTTTAATTTCGTTTTGTAAATCGCAACAAAAAGGCCAGGTTCACTTTCTTTTGGCACGGTCGAGCGAAACGCGGGGTAAAGGATATGTACTCTCAGGGAAAAGCACCGATGGGCGATCATCTTGAAATCATGAGGCGTGTGGGTAAGGTCCTGATCGTTGTAGGCCTCATCGACATCTGCTTCATGGTGTACTGCATCGCCAATGGAAAGGGCTACTCGTCGAGCCTCAATATCTTTGCCTTGGTCGCCGGAATTTTCTTATGGCGCGGCAGCATGCGAGCAGCCCGCCTCGTGACGCGGTATTCGGCATTTGGTCTGGCCGGCGGCTTGGGCCTATGCCTGCTTCTGGTTCCTTTCATGCGTCCCGCGGGGTTGTGGTTGGCGGAATTCAGGCTGAGTCCTTTGGTTACTTTGGCCTCCATAGCCATGATGGTGGTGATGTTGGGATTGCTACTGTGGACCTATCGCGAGATGCGTTCGCCGGCAGTCGTTGCGGGGCTGGTTGCGGCTAGCGAGGATTCGGCGGTCCCTGTCCGTTACTTCGTCATTGGTGCGCTGATCCCACTGTTCATCGCCGTAATTTTTCATTTCACGCTGCATGGCGATATCGGTGCGAAAGCCATCGAATTGGCCAAGGCGAAGTATGGCGACAGCTACCATTACAACCCCACCTCCTTCAACGAGGAAGGTAGCCATGCCTCGGTAACGCTCGACGCTTACAACAACCACGAAATTAAATCAGTGACTGTCGATTGGTAGCAGCAAAGGGCTCGAACTAAGTGGATCAGAGTCCCTTGATCGACTCCGACTCCGTTTCAGCTCACATCGAGACCAGATTTCCCCGCATCCTTTCTTGCCTGAGAACACGCATGCTGTCGAAGCCGCTTTGCCTGGTGTTACTGGTTCTTTCGTTCTCCGCGAGCGCGGTCGTCATTCGTGACGATGTCGATGACGCGAAGTATCGAGTGCCGGATGCCGAACTGCCTGCGCTCGCCGATATACCGATGGAGGGCCACGGCGTATTGATCGATCCACGGTGGATAGTCACTGCCGCCCATGCGGTGACATGGCAATCCGGCGGCGTCAACGAGGTGACCATTAATCATGTCCCTCGGCATGTTGAACGTGTTGTGCTTTATCCGGGGTATCAGAAACTTCCTCAACCGCTTATCGACAAGGCACTAAAAACCGGTGATGCGACTCAGATCATCGCGTTCCTCTCGGCATCGAACGACGTCGCTTTGTTGAAATTGAGCGAGCCGGTAACGGATGTTGCCCCGATCGCCATCTTCAGAAGAAACGACGAATTGGGAAAGATCGTCAAACTTGTGGGTAAGGGGGCAACCGGAACCGCGCACGACGGACGTGGCGCAGGAATGGATCCCCGAGATCAATGTGGGTGAAGTGGCGATCTGTCTGGAATTGTTGGCGGAGCAGGTAGGCCTCGTGCTGGACGACCTCTCGTTTCCGGCCTACCGCTCCGAAAGCGACGCAGCGCCTGCGGCCAGCGCGACGCCTGAAGCCGCAGAGGCGATGCCCAGCGACGCGGCTGGCCGCTACCTCTTCGGCATGACCCTGGATCAAGTCGATACGCTCAACCAGCTGATCGACATGATTTCCGCCCACGGTGACGTAGTCACCGCCAGCCACGACACCGAACTGGCCGACCACACGCTGTCCCTGCTGGGCCACGCCATCTTCAGCGACGCGCGCGCGGTGCGCGAGATCATCCGTCAGGTGGAATCGCAGAGGCTCAACCCACCGCGCAGTTCGCACACCGGCGTAAGCGAAGAGCAGGGCGTCTACCATGCGGGGCGAGCGCGTTTGCCGGCGGACAGCGTGGCGCATTCCACGTGGCCGTTGATCGGAAAAAGGATCAAGGGCAAAACTAGTGCAGATTGCCAGCTTGTTGACCATTCATTGCGAGCACAGCTGAC
>Ga0302227_10001797_pt1 | contig 15535 bp, 12 predicted proteins | sample II_Palsa_N1_1_FD_193525 | JGI IMG/M metagenome (GOLD analysis project Ga0302227, IMG submission 193525) | Peat permafrost microbial communities from Stordalen Mire near Abisko, Sweden - II_Palsa_N1_1 | ecosystem: Environmental > Terrestrial > Soil > Palsa > Peat permafrost | place: Sweden...
CACCACCTGATTCCCGGATTCGAGAGCCAATACACGCCGGGCGACAGCTACCGGATGCTCGAGGGCACACCCGGCGTAGGCCTGGCTATCTGCAAGGACATGGACTTCCACGATATCGGCCAGGCATATGCCGCACGGGACGCACAGCTGTTGCTGGTGCCCGCATGGGACTTCAGCGTGGATGGCTGGCTGCACAGCCGCATGGCGATCATGCGCGGTGTGGAAAGCGGCTTCGCCGTGGCGCGTGCGGCGCGTTCCGGCCGCCTCACGCTGAGCGACGACCGTGGCCGCGTGCTGGCCGAGGCGTCCAGCGAAAAACACGATGCCGAACTGGTGGGCGACCTGCCGCTACGCGGGACGCATACGCTGTACGGGCGCTGGGGCAACTGGTTCGCCTGGATGGATCTGGCGGCCCTGCTGGCGCTGCTGATACAGGCCGCGCGCCGGCCACCACACAACGGCGCTGATTGATTGCCGCTGCGCGCCGACGCTGACCGAATACGGTGCCGAGGTTGTCCGTCAGACCATCGCTGCGAAGATAGTCTGGCGGTATCTGCCTGTCTCTGGCTTGCACGGGCATAGTCTTGCCCGCAAGGGCAGGCAGGACCCGCGCGCTCATCACCAGACTCGAAGAGGAGCCCAATGTGAATCCCAACACGGGTATCAGAGAGTTGGCGCTTCGTGATCCTGACGGGCATTACGTCAGGATCAGCGCGCTCGCTGAGATGTGACAAGTCATTCATGCCCACACCCGCTTCGCGAGCTGACTTCGCAGAATCTCGTAACGAAGCCAACACTCACGGGTTATCAGCCTTCCTCAAAGCGGACGCTCGCGACTGACGGAAACGGGTCGTCAGCGGATCTGCCTATGAATCAAGTTGGCGCTCAAGGTCATTGATCTTGAAATTTGGGCATTTCTAGCGATTTCGTTTTCTAAAGTGTCGACGGCGCGGCGGATGATCTTCAGTCGATGCGTGGAACGTGGCCTTCCTTTTCGCGTTCTGCTTATCACGCAGTGTGCGTCTTAAAAGCTCCACAGCGCCTACGGCACTGGCAACTGCACCGATGCCATAGTCGACCCATGTCCAGTGCGTGGCACCTAAGGCTACCAGAGCCAAAACGTGCGAATCGTGATTCATCTGTCAGCCACCTATATTGAAAAAGCCTCTAGATTTGAATGTCACGAGATTGAAGTAATGTCAGCAATGGGTGGCGGTCTCAACCGGTCGATGCAACACACTGACGACTGCTCAGGTTGCGGGAGTGTTGCATATGAAGCATCGAACCCGAATCCAGTACACGGAAAATCAGAAGTCCCAGATGTGGGATCGTTGGCGGTGGGGTGGATCGCTGCATCAGATCGCCCAACTCTTCGATCGGCACCATTCCTCGGTTCGCAGCATTCTTGCGGCGTCCGGTGGCATCCGTCCAGCGTTGCGCAAACGCTTGCCGCGGGCATTGACACTACACGAGCGCGAGGTCATTTCGCGGGGATTGGTGGCAGGCCAATCCATTCGTTCTATCGCCACGTCCTTGCAGCGTGCACCTTCAACCATCAGTCGCGAGATTGGGCGTAACGGCGGGTCGGATACCTATCGCGCCACACAGGCCGACCATGCCGGCAATCAATAAAACGAGTGCAAAAATTCGCATCTAAGCATCACCTTGATGTTGGCAAGCGCGTGAGCAAATGTCCGCATGGAGTCGGAGGCGTATAACACCCTCTCATCTCACCGATGTGGTGCGGCATTCTGGATGGGAACAGTTCGTCGAGTACCTTACTTGGCATGACGGTCTGCTTCTATCCCATGGAATCGTTGTCGCTAATGGAAATCGGCTACACAGGTGGATGGGTTACTGAAGACGTTGGTGTACGCAACGCGGTCGTGCGCAGGGACTATTGCAATGTCAGGATGCGCGCGATGGAAGTCTGCTATTTGTTTCATCGTCGTATCGGCTAGCTCAGGCTCGGAGTCAGTGTTGCTGCGAATGGCCGGGCTCTTGGGTAAGCCGCGTTCTGCCGCTTCCAGGGTGTCGGCGGGGTCGCCTATGAGAAACACGCTACGTCGGCCGAGCTTTACGAACAATCCCTGCGAGCCTGGGGTGTGGCCGGGTAGGGGCACGACGACGATCGTCCCATCGCCATAGATGTCCTTGCTCTTCTTGAAGCCCAGATATGGGCCCGAGTCGTAGCTCAGCACCTTCAGCCGAGGCTTCACTGCCGCGATGAGCGACGGCGGCGTAATGGTCGGATGCGTCGTTTGAACGGCCATCCATGTCACCTCGGCGGGCGAGACGTAGATGGGGGCTGCTAATTGTGTTGCGCCGCCAAGGTGATCATAGTGGGCGTGCGTGATGAGGATGCGGGTAACCTGAGAAGGCTGCTCATCTACGCTCGCGAGTGCATCGACGATTGATTTGCGGTCCTTTGCTCCCGAAACGACCTGCGATCCAAAAGCTCGGGCGGGCGCGGGCAATTCGTTCATTTGTGCCTCGGCGTTCGGGCCAAAGCTGGTGTCGATTAAAACATCGCCCTTGGCGTCCCGAACAAGTACGCCGGAAATGGTGCTGTGCCAGATTTTTGTATCGCGAAGTCCTGCGCCACCCATGGCGCCATCCATCGTGGCCGCTGAGGTTTCGACCCAACAGGCCTGCGGCTTGTCCGCTGGCCTCTGAGCGGCTGCGGAGGTGGATATCAATAAGCCCGCAACGATTGTAAGCATTGTCTTCATGCAGATCTCCTTGAGGAGTTGCAACTTCGATAAGCGAAGCGACACGCTCCAGAATCATAGGGCGAAAGAGTGGGAGTGGGACGGTTTCCAACAGCGACGAGTTCAGCGAACAACGGCAGAAGAAGTCACGCATTCACAGCGTCTGCATCTGTCGTTTTGCTTCAGTCACTACGCAGCGAGGGCTGACTGAACGGCCTCGGCAAGCGCTGTGGTCGGCCTTCCGATCAGTGTTGAAAGCTCACGTGAAGAACTGTCCAGACCGCCTTTCAAAGCCACCGCGTCAGCGTCGACGACTACGTCGACGATCATCTTGGGTAGACCCATCCCGAGCAGGGCAGATTCGTACTCAGAAGGCGAAAGATTGCGATAGGCGATCTTTCGATTGAGCTGCGTGGAAGCAGCGACCGCCAAGTCCTCCATCGTAAACGCCGTATCGCCTGCGAGTTCGTAGGTCTTGTCAACCCGGCGCCACGGGGTAGGGTTCGGGTCGATGGTCGCACACGATCGGAGCGGTTAGCCGGAAGCGGTTAGCCGGAATAGGCTATTTCGGCTGGCGTCGTCGCAGGAGTACAAAAGTGCCGATAGGTTTGCGGTTTTGGCGAGCCAGCTAATACAAGGGAACATGATGTATATCGATGCCGGATTGGCGGTGAAGTCGGCGAGCCCTCCACTTCATCATCAGCCCTATGTGCAGGTGCTGGTCGCAATCGCCCTGGGCGCCTTGCTCGGTCATCTTGCGCCGGAGCTGGCCCAACGCTTCAAACCTTTAAGGGACGGGTTTATCAAGCTGGCACACATCTTGATGAAACTGGCGCCTTTAGGTGCGTTTGGTGCAATTGGGTTCACCATTGGACGATTCGGGCTCGGTGTATTGCTGAATCTAGCGGGGCTCGTGCTGACCTTCTATGCGGCATCCACATTATTCGTACTGTCCATGGTCGTGGCGCGTTGGGAAAACGCGCTCGATCAGGACCAGCTAGGCACCGCGCGGCGTGGCGATGCGTCGCGGCTGCGCCGCCCGATCCCCCACATTCCTATTACGCATGGAGATGTGCCATGAATCGTCTACTCGCTGTGCTTGCACTGCTGCTTGTCTGCGCCACTGTGATCGACGCCTACGGCCAGAACTCGCCACCGGCGTCAGCGGTGCTATCACCTCAATCCATCGACCTATGGCCTGCTGGCGTACCTGCGGACAGTGGCGATGGCCCGCGTGGTGCCGAGCGCATCGGGCAGACGGGTAGCGGCGTCGGCGCGGTTTCCCACATCAGCCAGCCCCGCATCGTCATCTATCGCCCGCTACATCCGAACGGCGCAGCGGTGCTGCTGATGGGTGGTGGCGGCTATTTTCGTATTGAAGTAGGCAATGAGGCCAATCCGACCGCGCAATGGTTGGCGGCCATTGGCGTGACGCCCGTGGTGCTTTATTACCGTTTGCCAGCCGATCACTGGAAGGCCGTCGCACCCTTTCAAGACGGACAGCGTGCGATCCGCGTCCTGCGCGCGCAGGCCAGCCAGCTGGGCATCGATCCACATCGCATTGGTGTGATTGGTTTCTCGGCCGGCGGCAATCTGGCCGGCATTCTGGCAACGCGTTCGGAGACGAATTTCTACACGCCTACCGATGCGGTCGACCAGCAGTCGTCTCGCCCCGATTTTGCTGGACTGATTTATCCGGTGACCTCGCTGCAACCGCCCTATGCCACCACGCGCTCCGTCCGCGAGTTGTCTACGCAAGCAGATGCCGCCACGGCGTACACGGTGCAACTACATGTATCGCACACTATGCCGCCGACCTTTATTGCGCATGCCGTGGACGATCCAATCGCCAATGTCGGCGCGAGTCTGGCGCTGTTCGATCTGTTGCGACAGGCGCAGGTGCCGGCCGAATTGCATGTCTTTGAAAAAGGCGGTCACGGCTGGGGACTCGGCCAACCGGGCACCCTGGTGTCCGCATGGCCTGGTTTATTCGCAACCTGGGCGCGCGTGCACGGTTTCTTTCCTGGCGGTAGCGGTGTTACGCCTTACCCGCTGTTCCCACGTGCCGGGACAACGCCTAATCCCTCTACGACCGACGACAATCGCTAATCACAGCGATGTCCCCTTCGACACACTGCCGGAATCGCACTATGCCTTTATTAGCACGCGTTCTTCCCACGATGGTGATGGGCGCCATCGTAGGAGTCTCCCTTCCGTTGCATGCGCAGGACCAAATCTCAAACGCCGATCTGGTGCGCTTGGTCAAGCAACAGGCGGCGGAGATCAAAGCGCTTAAACAACGCCTCACTGTTGTTGAAAAACACGAACGTCAAACGGATGGCCAAGTGGCCCAAGTGCTCGCTCGCCCGGCAAGCCCCGTAACGCCTCCAACCGCCATCGCCTCCACACCGGCCGTGCAGACGCCAGCACAGGTGCAGGCGGCGATCAGTGACGTGCGCGATAACGACATAGCGGTGGCGCAAGCACAAACCGCCGCCAATGGCCCCCAAGGTGGCAATGACAACATCACGTGGGGCCAGCATAACGAGGCCGGTCCGCGCTTCAGCAGCGATGATGGCTTTTTTACCTTTAAGCCGGATGGACGTCTCCTGCTCGATTTCACCGGAACGAACGACTCGAAATACGCGGGGCGCAATATCAGCGGCGCGGATCTGGAAAGCGCCCGCCTCGGCGGGGAAGGCACGATCGGTCCTCTGGGTTACCACGTAGAAGCCGAATTCGCCGGTGACAAGGTCTCCCTACGGCAGACGTATCTGACGTATCAAATGAAGATATTCGGTGAACAAAGCAAGCTCTATGTCGGTAATTTCCTCAAGGATCTAGGCACGGAGGGTTCGTCCGAGCTGGCGCGCGTGCCGTTCATGCAGCGCAGCGCGGCCAGCGAAGTCGGTGAGCCACTGAACGATTCCTTCGGTTTGGGCACGCAGCTGTTTGTGTATGGCACCAATTGGCACTACAGCGTATCGGTCAGCGGGGACGCACCCTCATCCTCCACAACCGGCACTACCGACGACTCCATTACCTATCTCACCCGTGCGCACTGGAATCCGCTCAAGGGCGACGACGGATTTATCCACGTCGGCGCCTGGTATTACTACGAGAACATCAGTCGCGGTGTCGCCAGCATCAACAACACGCCATCGATTGCATTTTCCTTCAACCAGAACCTGGATGTGTCGGCCAGTTCGATTGCCAACCCCACGCAGGATCATGGTTCTGGCTTTGAGTTGGGCGGCGTCTACAAAAGCTTCTGGCTGATGAGCGAATACGCCAAACGCACGATCGACTCCAGCACGAGCGACGCAGTCTCGCGACATGGCTCGGCGCTCTCGGCCGGCTGGCTCATGACTGGCGAAACGCCCGGCTTTTCCAGTCGCGATGGCAGCTGGCACGGCACCAACGTTATTCATCCGGTCACGTCGGGTGGCTTGGGGGGCTGGGAACTGGCGGCACGCGTGGATCACTACGACTTCACCGGGGCGCCACATGGCGGTGATGGCGATGCCTACACGGTCGGTTTGAACTGGTATCTCAACGATTGGTCACGCCTGATGTTCAACTACATTCGTTGGTACACCGACAATAAAGTGGGCAGCTATACCGGGCCAGACTGGGGCAACGCGGTAGGCGTTCGCACGCAGATCGTGTTCTAGGCGCGGCGCTCCGTCTTGACCGACGTGAGGCGCCTTACTTCGATGCCGGTCCGCCTTGGTGCATTCAGCCATCTTCGCATCACCATCCTTGGTTCTTCCTGAGACATTTTTATGCAACGTCTTTCCGTATTCGCCTGCACGACTTTTCTTGCCCTCGGAACATGCGTTCTCTCTGTAGAGGCTCGCGCGCAATCCGTGATGGTTACGACGGGCAGTGGTACGGTGATCGGGCAGAGCCAAAGGGGCGTCGATACATTTCTTGGCATCCCGTATGCTGCGCCGCCCGTGGGGGCATTGCGCTTCCAACCACCGACTCCAGCAACCCGTTGGCAGCAACCGCGACCAGCCGACCATTTTGGCGCAGCCTGCCCCCAGACATCGACCCTGGGGACACCCAGCACGAACGAAGACTGTCTGACGCTGAATGTCTACCGACCCAGTGTTTCGACGCAAGGTCGCCCCGTGCTGGTATTTTTTTATGGCGGCAGCTTTCGCTATGGCGATGCGGGCGTCGCACCCGGAGGCAACGGCCCCGACTACACCGGTAACGATATCGCGCGTCGCATCGGTGCGATTGTCGTGACGGTCAACTATCGATTGGGTGCCCTGGGATTTCTTGCGGCGCCGGCATTGGACAACGAAAACGCGCATCACGTCTCGGGCAATTACGGTCTTCTCGACCAACAGGCCGCGCTGCGCTGGGTTGCTTCGAACGCCAGGGCCTTCGGTGGCGATCCGAAGAACGTCACCGTCTTCGGCCAGTCGGCAGGCGCGCTCTCTATCGTTGATCAAATGGTCTCGCCGGGTGCCGCTGGCTTGTTTGAAAGAGTCCAATTGCAAAGCGTCGGAAGCCTTGCAACCGCCAAGTTGGCAAGCGCCGAGAAACAGGATGAAAGTATTGTCGATGAGGTCGGATGCGCCAACGCCGACGACGTCGCTGCGTGCCTACGTCAAGTCCCCGTCAGCACTTTTCTGACCGCCGCCGGCGGCGCCATCGGTCCGAACGTCGATGGGTTTGTCCTGCCGACTGAACCCCAAGATGCTTTGGCGAGTGGCGCCTTCAGCCACGTGCCCGTGATTGAGGGCAGCAATCTCGACGAGGGCACTTACTTCATCGCGCAGTTCACCAGCACGATTGGTCATGACGTCACTTTAAACAACGCGAACGCCATACTCGTTAACGCTTTTGGCAAAACGAATGCCAATGCGATCGCCACCGAGTACGCGTTAGGCCAAAACGCCACGCCCGGTCAGACCTTGTCTTCCATCTTAACGGACGAATTCTTCAGCTGCCCCGCTTATAACCTGCGCGAGACGCTGCAGTATCAGGTGCCCGTCATCGAATACGAGTTCAGCCAACCCGATCCCGTCTACGATTACCCCGTACCACAGGTATCGAGCATTGTTGACGGTGATGCACATACGACCGAGCTAGCGTATTTCTTTGGTCACGATGGCGCGGGCAATGCGCTGAGCGGCACGAATCGATGGCTCTCGGAAAGCATGATGGATGGGCTTGGCATGTATGCCCGGTACGGTCAGGCGCCGGGGGTTTTCCCAGGTCCAGGTAATACCGCGGGAAGCGCCGCGGTGATCGAGCTAAGAAGCCCGATTGATATTTCCTCGAATTTCAGCGGCCGCCATCGATGCGATTTTTGGCGCGGTCTCGGCAGCCCAACGGTACTGCTCCCTTAATCTACGACACGGCCTTTTGAGACGACACTCACCGACATGCAGCCATGCATCGGTGAAAGCGTCGACGGCAATCCCCGATTTTTAACAGACACCAAAAGTGGAGTTAAGCAGCAAGGGCCAGTTTCTGTATCGGGGTGATGCCGCCGAGTCCCATGTTCGGGCGCTCGTGGTTGTAAGTCCGTAGCCAGCGAGTGGCCATGTCCTGCATCTGCTCGATCGAGTCGAACAAGGTTCGTGCAAGCCAGGCGTAGCGCACGGTTCGGTTGTAGCGCTAGACGTAGGCGTTCTGTTGAGGCTTGCCTGGCTGGATGTGGCAGCCACCGCGACGTATGTAGGGGAGCCCATTCCAGGCTCGTGAGTGTGGGATGAAGGCGCCCAGGGCATATCTTGCTCAGGCCTGCTAGGCCTCGCGCGCACCGATGAAGTTGATCAGTAGAACCATCGATCGTTGGTCAGCGCACCGGCATCCTAATCTACACGAGGCCACTGGCCGGAATCGGTCGATAGTGTTGAAAAACTCGCTTCGAAAACTCGAGATCGTTTAAAGCGAGAAAATTCGGCCGCGACAATCGCTTTCTGTCGGCCTGAATGTGTAAATTTGTACAGAATCGAATTGTCGTTGCCGTCGCGATTCAAAATTTGGACGTCTATTTGTTAAGTCGGAGTTTTTCAACAGAATCGGCCAGAAGCTGCCGGTCAGCGGAAAAGAATCGGGTTTGACAAGAAGACTGACTCCAGCTACCTTTTTGTATAAAGGTAGCTGGTGAGATATGGACCCGGACAAGTACAACACGTTGCGCAAGGGTCTGCTGGAATTCCTGATCCTGGGGATCGTGTCTTCTGGCAGGGTGTACGTTGCGGAAATGATGCAACGCCTCAGCAAGACCGATTTCGCCACCCAGGAAGGCACCCTGTATCCGCTCTTGAGCAAGATGCGACGGGAGCAGCTGTTGGACTATGAGTGGCAGGAATCCGAGACGGGCCCTCCTCGCAAGTACTACAAGCTTGCGGCAGCAGGCCGCAAACAGCTGGCGGAGTTTCGAGAGTACTGGAAGTCTTTGACAAGCCTCATCGACGAGTTGGGTAAGCCATCATGCAAATAGTCATTCAAATCAGACTTAGCGGGCACTCGACAACATTCCTGTTGGACGAAGACGCTTATCAGGCCTTGCAGACATATTTCGAGCACGCTCGGACGCGGCTCAAACGCGATCCAGATTGCGAGGAGATTCTTCGCGATCTTGAACAATCCATTGGTGAGAAACTCTCGCCAGAGAATCGCGTTCTCAGCCGCAAAGAAGTCGAATTGGTCTTTGAGCAGGTGGGTGTCGTCGACGCTGGCAACAGCGATGCAGCTGTAGCGCAACCCGGCCGCCCTCGTCGGCTGTGCCGAATCGAGGAGGGCAAGTGGTTCTTCGGTGTTTGTCAGGGACTGGCGGCCTACTCCAGCATTCGAGTCGAGTGGGTACGGTCGATTTTCGTCATTACGTCCGTATTTTCCGGCGGCATACCGGTGCTGATCTATCTGGTTCTGATGTTCGCCCTGCCGTTGGTCCGGACTCACGACGAATACAGTGCCAGCCTTCACGCGCACTCCGATGTGATGTGAAGTCGGGCAACGACGACGACGTCGTCGTCGTCGTCGTCACGGGCTCGTTCGGATGTACTCGTGTAGAGCAATGGATGCCGTCCTGTATCCCACATGCGCGATCGAGGAGAATTCCGATGTTGAAGACCATTGCTGGTCTCGCGCTGGCGGGGACCGCGTTCTTGACGCTCGCGTCAGCGCACGCCACAGCGATCGATCCCAAAGCCGCGCACGCGGCCTTTGCCGAACGGCAGGCGATGTGCGACCGCGACGGCGGCGCTTTGTGGGGCAAGAGTGTCTGCGGACCACTCATGTTCATCGATCCCGATACGCGTGAAATCGTTGCCAACGAAAACACACCCGATGACGCGCTCACGAAAACCGGTGATGTGTTCACGGGCAAGCTTGGCAGCGAAGTTCTGATTTCCAGCACGACGGTGGAATGGAAAGGCCTGCGCTGGTCGATGATCCTGTGGCCGCTGCCGGCCGACGCCGCTACGCGCAATACCGAACTGGCGCATGAAGCGTGGCATGTCATTCAGGAAAGCCTCGGCTTTCCCACAAACTCTCCCGTGGAGGCGCAACTCGGGTCTGCGTTCGGACGCACGACTATGCGACTGGAATGGCGTGCATTGGCCGCCGCGCTGACCGCGACCGATACGGCGGGCCGCAAGACCGCCATCCGCGATGCGCTGATCTTCCGCGCCTGGCGCCGCGCGCGGGCCAAAGACGCGGCCGATCAGGAAAACCAGCTCCTGTTGAACGAAGGCCTCGCGGAATATACCGGCCGTCGGCTAAGCGGGCAGAACGACGCGACGGTCGCCGCCGCGCTCGGCGACGCGGAGAAAGGCAACGCCTACGCGCGACTCTTCGCTTTCGCGTCCGGCCCGGCCTATGGCTTCCTGCTGGACGACTACAGCAAGGATTGGCGCAAACATCTTTCGGCGCAGTCCGACCTTGGCGACATGCTCGCGCACTTGGCTGATATTTCGCTTCCCACCAACATTGCGGCGGCGGCGCGCAAGGCGGGGCGTCGCTACAATCTCGTGGGCGTGGAAGCGGAAGAAAAGACCATAGCGCTGGCGCACGACAAACAGGCCACGATCTGGATCGCACAACTTGTCAGCGGTGCAGTGTTGCACCTGCCCTCCCATCATATGAAAGCGGAGTTCAATCCGAGCATTCTTTTCCCGCTACCGCCTTATGGCACCGTCTATCCGAGGCTGCAGGTCGTCACCGATTGGGGAAAGCTTAAAGTGGATGGCGCCGCTTTGATCGATGACAATTGGATGAGCGTGACCGTGGCCGCCCCCGCGAACGCGACCACACTTTCCGGCAGCGGCTGGACGCTCGAACTCGCACCGGAATGGTCGATCGTACCGGACAAGAAACCCGGCGATTTCACAGTGGCAAAGAACCGACATCGCCCATAAGTGCAAGCTAACTTGTACTTTTCGAGAGGTTGGCCATTAATAGCGCGCCATCGGGCCGGAGCAGCTGTCAGAGATCGAGTTCAAGATGACGCGACGCCTGTGGAAGACATCATGCGGAGCGTAGGGGCGCATCCGTAGCGGTGTCGCATCGTGAACAGGCAGCTCCACCGCTGACGGTCGCAATTGTCCAGAATGAGTCGCGGCTCGTGACCAGCAGGGCGTGAGCCGGCGAAAGGGGCCAGTCAACGGCTCGAGACCTGCTGACTGTCTGCCAGCACAGTTAGTGCGGCGCGGGTCTCCGTCTCTGCCTTCCGCGGCGACCATGAGGCGATTTCATTCAATGTGTGATTGCGGGCCAGGACGCGCACGACGTGAAGTCCCAACCAGTAACCCGAACGATTGGGTAGGTCGGCTTGAAACGCGGTTTGCCCCGACTCAAACCAGCGCGCGAAAGCTTTCGATGCCTCGTGCCTCACCGGATCAATGGTCAGAACGTCGGCGTTCTGCAGAAAGCGCTTGGCCACTTCAGGCAACCTCGCATCCGGTAGGGCGCCAAGGTCGTTCTGCAGGAGGTACTCGCCATCGGTATGACCTGGCGACACGATGGTGCTGACGTAAGTCGCCAGTCCCTCTTCATACAGCGGCAGCAGCAGATGCGTGTCTGGCATCACACCATCGTTGGTGATGCCGGAATGCTCGGCATCCCACAGATGGAAGAGTTCGTGCGGCAGTATCACATCCAACTGGGCTTTTTCGAGGATCAGGGAGTCGACCGCCAGCGCAAGCACCGGGGTGCCGTTTGGCAGAACGCCGCTCTTGGCATCGAACTGGGGAGCGAGCACCACAACGGCCCGTGGCTGCCCGGATGCGCCGAAATACTGAGCAAATCGTTTCGCCTGCACATTCAGCGCCGTGTTGATTGCACGGACCCCTTTCGGTATGTCTCCGCCCATGTTCCGGTACTGGTCAAATCGGACCTTTAATGCGCCATCTTTCAGCTTCTTCCAGTTCGGATTATTGCGAACCTCCCAGACCACCGATTGGTAAAGCGCCTCACGAGGTTCTTCAATGAACTTGTCCCAGAGTGCTTCCTGCTCGGTAAATGGCTTGTCTTTGGCTGCCTGCCAGAACGCAGTGAAGGATCGATCGATCGGCTGTGCCGTATCGCCAAGTTGCGAACCTGCAACTGCCGGAAAGCTGGCCACCAACGCCATGGCAACCACACTTAGCAAGGTTGGAACCGACGCTGGGTTTTTCATCCTCAATCCTTGTACCGCAAGTTGAAAAATAAAGGCCGGGGACGGTTCCCCCGGAGCGGAACGTGTCCTTGGCCCCCTTACCCCACGAACAGAATCCAGAAACGGGGTGCTTTTTGCCATCTTCGCTTTCTAGCCGCTCAAGACGGATCACCCGCCTGTCAGATTTGGCCACCTCGCCACATGTCATCGCGCAGGACGCGTCTCTGCGGTGTCTGCTTCGAAAGCAGACAGGGATTCGCAAAGAGGCAACCCTTTAACCGTCCCTGTTGAGCCACGCAGCAATCGCGGCGGCCCGAATCAGCAAGATACCGATGATAAGAATGTATTTGACATGCCTATTCATGTCCCGAAAGCGTTTCGGGCCATCGCTATCTACCCAGTGCTCGGCACCGATGTTTGCAGTTTCCTTCCAAAAACGGGGGTAGTCCAGGTTCACTTTCTAGTCGTCGAAGAAGTGCATCCAAGCTGGCCTCTTGGTCAGCAAGGGGCTTCGACCCGATTCACTCAGCTCAGCTTTTCCACCTCCGGGAGTGAACGCACTGCGCGTACCACCAGCGACCGAAGAGAGTGGCGACGAAGAGCGATCCCATGCCGAGAAGGATACCGGGCATGCGTGCATTGCCCAGATCCTCGCGAGTGAAGAGGTCGACCACGGAGTAGGCTTGTCCCAACAGCAGCACCGCGAATCCGGCCCACCATGCGAACAGCTAACGGCGGTAGATGCCATAGACGCACGCCAACAATCACATGGCGCACACCGATGTATTCGATCAGTAGAACCCATCGATCATGATCAGCACGCTGGCGTCCTGTCCAACGCAAGGCCACCGGCCGGAATCGGCCGATTCTGTTGAAAAACTCCAACTTAAAAAATAGACGTCCAAATTTTGAATCGCGACGGCAACGACAATTCGATTCTGTACAAATTTACACATCAGGCCGACAGAAAGCGATTGTCGCGGCCGAATTTTCTCGCTTTAAACGATCTCGAGTTTTCGAAGCGAGTTTTTCAACACTATCGGCCAGAAGCAGACGTTCAACGCTGGAATTGAGCGGCGGCGAAGCCGTTCGCCTTGAACGAGTGGTTAGGCACGCGCCTCTTTGTATCGATCCGTGAGGAAAAAAAGCACCAGAAGTCCGATCAGGCTCAAGATTCCGAAAGCCCCAAACCACGGTGAGTGTCCTTTTGCTTTTGCATATTGGGAGCAGCCCCAAATAAAAACCGCGAAGCCGGCCAAAAGGATGATTCCACCAATAACTACGCTACCTGACTGAGCTAGCGCGCGGCCAACGATTTCCCCAATGATGCCCAAGCCCACTCCGATGTTTGTGGTGCGTTTGTACTCTGCCAACATGTGACTTCCCCTTTTTTTGGTACCTAACGCTGGAGTTAAGCGGCGGCAAAGCCGTCCGCCTTGAACGATTTGTTATGCATCCGAACCACAGAAGAATCTATGGGCGGCGGATGCAATGGAGGGTAGCTGACCTAGCTCCGATGTGATTCCCGCTGATGCACGCCATTCCTCGGCTGCTCCTGGCGAGCCCCACGCCTCAATAAAAAAATATACTTGCCCGCTAGTAGAGCAGCTAGCTGAAAGAATGAACTCTCCTTCGAGCGAGCGCCACGACTCCTTGCCTCGCCAAGGAGTCGCATGGCTAGCGATTTTTTCAAACAGCCGAAGTAAGCCAGTGCTATCTGTGTAAGCAGATACCTTGAGAGCTAATGTCAGGCCGTATCCCGACAACTCGACCTGAAACTCATCGCCATGACGGGCAAGAAACCTGAGCTCTCGATCTGATGAGGATGATTTGATTACGAACATCTCTTCCCGCATAACGCTGGAGTTAAGCGGCGGCAGAGCCGTCCGCCTTGAACGAGTGGTTAGATATTTCTATGCTGCGCTAAGGCGACCAATGCGCTTACGCCCTACATATTTACTATGGCTCGTGTAAATGACTCGATACGAGCCAAGCGGAATGATTGGGGCGAAGAGAATGCAAAAGGCTTTGCGTTGAACAATTGAATGACAGGATGCGCATCGATCCCTTGCGAAGAATAGACGTGTACCGATGCTGTTGAAGGTAAAAGTGCTTCCTGGTGAATTGATGGATGTGGCCTCGGTGCACGCTTTGCAAAAAGCATGGCCGGGGCTATAGGTGTAGCACTGCAATGAGCAGAATCGCTCTCCTCCATGTTTGTAACCACCCAACATTCTTTTGGCACACACTGCGCATTTAGCCATTTGGCTCCCCTGTCTGGTGTTGGTTTACGATCTAACTACCTAATAGACCGACCTGCGTCGGGTTATGCATCTCGCATCACGCAGGCCCTGAAGATCCTACCCAGTTGATTCGCTTGACGATGCTCACCCTAAGTCGGGTTATACATCCAACGCAAACTCCGATTGAGATCGTCCCACAACAAGCCTCATCGTGTCTTCGTGACCGGCAGCTTCGGGTCCAGGCTGTGTGAAAACTCAAGGTCGGCTCTGACGAACGCAAATCTCGACTGTTTTTTGCCGTCTGTGGCGAAATCTGAGTGTCTGGACATCTGCTCATTGCTCAGAATGCGACTCTCGCGAGCAACGCAAATAGTTTTCACACAGCCTGGGTCGAAAGCGGACCTTACACTCTATGGATATCGTTTACCCCAAACGACCTCTCGCCTCCGTCGTAGTTCGCGTTATCGAGCTGCACAGCCTCATCCCAGACAGATGAGGAGCCAGGAATGGGCCTGTCCATTTACTGTGCGGCCCACTTGCTGCCGCCGCTCGGTCTAAGACACACTTCGTGAATGAACGACAAGCTGCTGGCGCTCCGACTTTTCGTGCGCGTTGCGCGCACGGGAAGCTTCTCTGCTGCGGCGCGAGAACTTGACCTTTCACAGCCGTCAGTATCGCGGATCATTGCGGCGTTGGAGGAAGACGTTGGCGCGGCCTTGGTTACCCGCACGACGCGCGCTGTCGCGCTGACTGACGTGGGCAACGACTACCTGACTCGTGTCGAAGCGATCCTGTCGTCGCTTGAAGAAGCTGATCACACTGCTCGTGGATCGCAGGAACTTCGCGGGTCATTACGTGTTGCCATGCCTGCAAGCTTTGGCGTGCGCGAAATCATCCCCCTGATGCCGGGCTTTCTTGCGCGCCATCCTTCGCTAAACGTCAGCTTATTGATG
>Ga0302227_10001809_pt1 | contig 15482 bp, 19 predicted proteins | sample II_Palsa_N1_1_FD_193525 | JGI IMG/M metagenome (GOLD analysis project Ga0302227, IMG submission 193525) | Peat permafrost microbial communities from Stordalen Mire near Abisko, Sweden - II_Palsa_N1_1 | ecosystem: Environmental > Terrestrial > Soil > Palsa > Peat permafrost | place: Sweden...
GGCGGCTGCATGAGCGGTGACTCGAGGGCAATCTCGTACTTCGAAGTCAGGTGATTGAGGCGCCATACGACACCCAGTGCAGAATCCGCGATGAGGAGGTACAGACTCCCAGGGGTAAGGAGCTTCATACCATTTAGAAAACATGCTTTCGGTAGATCTGAAATTATGATACAGCAGGTAGCTGTCGAGAATATCATTTGCACATTTGATTTGCAGTCACAAGAGTATTCAGGCACGCAGCTTGCGGTTAAGTTGACGAGCAGACGTTCAGTTAAAGATAACAGACACAGCACGAACGACTTGTCCCCAGAACTTATGCAACGAGCACACCTCTATATCTCAACTTCCCAGAATTTAGCTTTTCCAACGCCTCAGCAAAACCATTTTCTGTGAAGGGGAAAGTCTCAATTGTAGGCTTGACACCATTGTGAGCTGCGAATCTCAACATGTCATCGTGGATACCACGGGATGCTACAAGTGAGGACTTGAAATTATATACATCAAAGAACATCGGGAAGCTCCTGGATCTTACTGTTAGTTCTAGTCAGATTTCACTGCGTTCAGAATACTTACGGAAGTTCAATGGGCGCAGTAGGGGCAGAAAGGCAGACGATATCCGCGCCACGAGCAATAATCTCCTTCTTCATGAGCCTGCCTCTTGTCAGAAATATGTCTCATGCAGTCATGAGAGAATACTTACTTGGCCCAATCCGGGTAACGACTCCCAGTGACAATCAACACGTTGACGGGCTTGGTAATCTTCTCGGGTTCGCTCAAGAGATAGAATTCGGAAGCCCCAAATGATCTGGCCTCAGCTTCCTTGTCTGCAGACGTGGAGAAGACAACAGTTTCATAGCCCATCTTGGCTGAGAACTGGATGGCGAGATGACCGAGCCCACCGATACCAATTATGCCGACACGATCTCCTGGTTTGGCGGAGCCAATGAGGGCACTATAGACGGTGCTACCGGCACATTGGAGAGGAGCTGCGTGCTCCGAGGAGAGATTGTCGGGAATCTTGTGAAGGTAAGACTCAATACCGATGTCTAAAGAGTCAGCAAGTAATGATATTGACAGGTAGATGCCGTACAATAGTCTCCGAAAGTCCCAACGCTGAAGTCCGTTTCCCCGAACACGTTCCGCTCATAGCAATATATATCTTGGCCTCTCAAACAGTAATCGCAATGTCCGCAGCTCTGGGGACGATTAGCTCAGCTCAATAGACTGCAGAAAGACTGCTTACGTTGCGAAGGTATCCAGCTCCTGCTCGCTCTCCAACTTTGAATTGAGTAACTTCACTGCCGATCTTCTCAACAATGCCTACACCCTCATGTCCGAGTGCAGCGCTATGTGGAATGTAGTGGATATCTGTTCCACAGAGACTGGAATGTGTGATCTTAATGAGAACTTGCTTTGGTCCCAGTTCGGAAGAAATCTCGAGAGGGACTTTCTTCACTGAACCTTCTATACCCCGAAATACGTGGGACTGAATCGTCATGTTGCGTGCACTTGGGTTAGTCTGAGGACGGGATGTGAAATAGCTAGGTCGGGAAAAGTAACGAGGTGGAAGCTAGTTTTCTCGAAATCGAAGAGCTTGAGTGATAAGGTTGTCGGGATTCGATGAATGAATCTTTTCAAGAGCTAACTATTGAGCTACTTATACATTGTCAATGGAACCAACATCATGTCGGCCCATGGATGAATCTACCAGATATCCGATATGCATTAATCGAAAATGGGAAAAGTCGCAGATCAATGAAGCCAGAATACTTGGTTTCTAACACATCTTCGGAGATATGCCAATTCAGAACCAAAATGCTTGCCAGGCATTGGGAGCAGTAGGCTTCAGCAGGCACGTGGCTGATGCCGCGGTGCTTGATTAGTGAAAGTTTGGCGCAAAGGGCTGACTCACCTCACCCACTTGAGCAACGTCCGTAACGGGAGAAATGGAGAATTCGGGGCTGGGACTTGCCAGCGTGATGATTGATGAAGAAATGCAAGTTCGCCTAAGTTCGAACTGGATTACTGAACACCTTCACGCTGGCGCCAAAAAAGTTGAAGGCGGGCACTGTTGCTCCTGGATTGCTTCGGACTTAACCTACTGGATCAATGTTTACTAAACCAATCCTAGATAGGCAGTTACCTGATGCCTTGAGGTGAAGCCGAAAATGGATTACTCCTCGTCTTCTGTGCTTTCTTCTTCGTCCGATTCATCAGCTTCGTCCTCGTCCTCCCATTCATCACTATACTCCTCGTCGCTGAATGCTTCGTTTGATGCAAGCACCTTCAGGGTCCTCAGCTTCGCTAAAGCATCACGCTCTTTCCTTGAGTCTCCATCGCGGTCGGGGTCCCACGTCCTGTCTAGACCCCGAAATTGATGTCTCATACGCGCCCTTCGAGCATTACGTCGACATGTCTCTTCCCCACCCCCAATCTCAAGTATAGCAGCTGAGATGATGCGTTCAGCACCCATCTCCCCGCGTCTCATTTTCCCTTTGAGTTCCTCTAAATATGCCACCTTGCTGTCGAGCCATTTGTTTGTCAACCGCCTCGCCAATGCCTCTTCGCCGTAGAATGCCGTAAACAGATCTCGCCAATTGCAACTCAATTCACATGTGGCTTTGTTGTACGACAGATTGGGAATGGGTCCATCAAGGACATCGCGCCTTATCTGAATCGTGTGTTTCGGATCCGCAATATCCATAATATCAAGATATTCTTGCATCCGTTCTTTGGTCGGAAGGATCAATTGTTCAGGCCTATCATCGTGGAGTCGAAAGGTAGCAGTGCGCCCATCCTCTGATAGCTCTGCAAACTCGAAGTCCGCCATAAGTGTAATGTCCTTTTGAGGTCGAGCACTCGGGAATTTTCCTGATCGCAATTGTAAGTGCGAACAGGTGCAACAGATAAAGTCTCTTACCAAGATTGAAGTCAAACCTAGTCTTCGGCAAGTGTCTCTCGCGGAAGATAGACTCCGTTACTTCTTTGAAGGCCGTGCAGACGTGTCGACATGTCGTCCACAGCTCTGCAATATCGTCGTCGTTGTCTAGGTTCTGGAGGACTCGTATCCAGATTTCATTCGGCAGAGGGCATGTCTGATGTGCTGCCATTCTTTCGAAATGGTGCCGATTGAATCTTCTGAGAGTTTGTTTGTGATTCTTCGACTGCTCCGGGGATGTCGGCGGAAGAAGTGTGGACAACGCGTCGAAGCAGGTCAGGCAACGCGTTTTGGGATATCACGCGGGGTAGGTCTCAGATTCAGCCCCCACCACTCTTCTTGCTCAAAGCAAATCCCTTTTGAAGTACTGTATACAAATCATGCAGAATAACTTGGAAACTTGACGAAACTTTTTACGTCATGGAGAGCTTTCTGAACATTCACTGTTCTGAGAACTCCAAACATATTAACATGATTGACACAGGGCCTGGGCCTCCATTTCGACATCCTCGGTCTCCTCAACCTCCTCATCTTCATCCCCCCGTTCATCATATTCTATTTGGTCTTCATCTCTCTACCCGCCTCGTTCTCTAAATCTCGGTATAGTTCGAAAGTCGAGTGAAAACATCCTTGTTCATCAGGTGCTTGAGAATCTCTCTCTCCTCCAAGCTTATCTCTTTGAATCTGAACTAACTTTATTTTTAGAAGATTCATTTCCGAAAATGAATTTACATGCAACCTGGAGGTGGACGAAATATTTCGACAAAACATCCATGCATCAGCGAAGTCCTTTTCTTCCTGCAGGTTCTCCAGGCCCGTATCCATAATTTTGTAGGGAATGTTGGGACTTCATGGGAAGCCATTGTATCGAATCAAACTCGAGAGTTGTAGTGTTCCGTGATGGGTTTACAAGTCGACGAAAGAAGCAGACGGGAGTGATTCGAAGGGGCGGGAACGCGATCCATGCAATGTCGATGCGGATCAAACCCTTCGCTCCTCAAAACGAGATTCTCTTAATGCACAATAACGGTCCACACTTCGGCAAGACACTCCGCTCTGAAACATTTCCTCTTCAAGATGCATCGATTCCTTCTGGGCGTGTCCTTTGTCTCCTAGACAGGACAAACCGTCCTTTCCCGATTTCTCCGTCGGCTGAAGACTTCCTTATGTGGGCTCCTTGTTCCTTTTGGTCCTCTAGTCCGGGTGCACAATATGGCTTTATCTCTCAGTCACATAGAGTCAGTTCCTGTCCAACCAAGTGACGGCTGAAGACTTCCTTCCGCGGCCTCCTTGCTCTTTCTGGCCCTTTCGTCAGAGTTCATGATGTGGTTTTTGTCTCTTAATCAAATGAAGCCATTTCCCGTTAAGCAGGATTGCGGCTTCTACCAATCTCCTTAGATATCACCCTGTGAGCGCGGAAGACCCGGAGCTATGAAGATCCTGACCTTACTTGTCCCTTTCCAGCCATTGTGGGCTTCTTGTGGCAAGAGTGAGAGCGAGGGGAGACCTCTTCTCAGCGTTCAAGAGAGACTTACGTTACATGTTGCGCCCAGTGATTCAAACTCGACTAGTGTGATCTTGAGCTGGGGATGTTGGCACGGAACTTGGTTCTGATGTTCTTTGTGCTAAGCATCTCGCATGCCTGTTATTCTCGACCCTTTTCAAAAAGAAGTTATACATCGTCTATGCCAGGAAAAACTTTCGTTGAAAACCACCCGAACTTGTGGGTGAAGCTGCTTTTTGTCACTTTTTCGAAGATATCCCCATGTTCCCTATTTCTGACGGCTGGAGAAACTCACCAATGGTGAATCAGGTGGCAAAAGCTTGTCGATGGAGCGAGATTGAAAACTTGGAGCTACGGTCAATATGCGTTGGTCTTGAGTGCGGCCACTATGCCCACCAGACCGCACCCATTCTCGATTACATCTCGGCCGACGTGGCAATCTTTTTAAGGACTTCAATGCGCCTGCATTTCCAAGGAGCTCTGTTGATGTTGGTCGCATTCGAATAGGCAAGAGCATTGAACTGGTACCAATCAAATTGAAATGTGTTTACGAGGTCGTGTCCATTCGCTTGGCGAAAGGGGAAGGAATAGGGGAACAGAACAAGTGCGGAACTAGACTAGTGTGGACTATAACCCCCCCCCCCTCGAAATCTCCCACCGAAATTTTCATTGCTTTTTCGCTTCGCTGAATGCTTCCTGAGGTGGGCCGCATGGCTGCTCCCAGACTTTCTGGTCAATATCACAACACCAAGGAGAAAAACATAAGTAGCTAAAGTCCTCAGTTTCCACTTTTTTCTAACACTCGTCAACAAGACGCTCGCAAAGACTTCAATGTGCCTCGTTGACAAAGATACCTTAATGAGAGCATTTAGGGGGGCAGAAATCGGGAGCTAGAGCATGCTTGTGTGACCACATACTTCTACAATTGCTTCGCATTTAGCATAGCGATATGTTTTGATATTGGATACTTGGACACTTGTTATCCTAGCTCTTTCCTCATTATTGAGCTTCTGTGCACGATCACATCCCATGAAATTTGAAGCACTAGAGCCGCATGAAAGTGATCTAGTCACATATGTGGCATGTGCATTGCGTTGCTGGGACTATGACCCTTGCCTGATTCTGTGTTCATGTCCCACGATGACTTGTACCAATAGCAGGCGTGCACATCTTGCTTCACCGTTTTTAGTCATCCTTCATACATGTGACACGCTTAAATTGCAACGTGCCATCCCTAGTTAGTATGAGGACACGATTGTTACTAATCACTAAGTAATCTAGCTAAAATTACCTAAGGTAATCAAAAACTCTCTGAATCCCTGTCTTAAATTTCAGTTCAAACATTGTCCAGTGTTGGTGCAGGAAAAGCAACCTGCAGATTTCAGATAATCTAGAGACATTCCGTTCTCTGCCTTCAGTGCCTTCCATTCGGCATGATCAGTTATGTAGTTGAGAAAGATAACTGAAACTGAAGCGCTGCACAAATACAGTCATATACTGTCCTAGACTGAAGATCTCCGTCATCTCCGAGAAAAATTGGTCCATTCTCTCATCCAAGAATACTTGTTGGGTTTAATTGTTTGCACTTAGCTGCGAGCAACGTCGAAATGTCGCATTCTCAGCCTTGAGATGCTCCACCTGATGTCTTAACGATGCAATAATTGACTGCAATTCTCCCAAATGAATCCTGAGCTCGCTTGCTGTCTTCTCCGCTTCTATAGCTCTTGTTTCAAACTTTTGACGTTCTTCAACCCTTCGCTGACGGTATATTCGTTGGGAATTCCTGTTCTGTATTCGACGGCGCTAGGCTTAAATTAGCAGACATGCTTTGGACGGGCAAGAGCAGTATCAACCTGAATGCGGTTCATGTTAGAGTCTCGACTAGATTGTAGGGGAAAGCGTGGCCGGCCCATAATTCTCGCCCCTCTGCTATCATCTACCTCGGCGCCCTCATTGATGGCTGAGTTATCGTACTCTTGACTGTAGTAAGACTCTGTCCTGCTGGAATTTGATGAATTCTGCTCGGAAGTGGCGACAATGGGCTTTTAAAAAGAGTAATCAGTAGGTATCTCTGAATTTGGGATTCACTAACATTTTGAATAGAATTTACGCCACTCCCATGCACGCCTTCAATGTCCACCTCAGGAGCCCAAAAATAGCCAAAATCGTCTGGGAATATGCCAAAGTTAAACTCGTTTGGGATTTGCACACCATGAGCGAAGTTCATCTTGGTGTTGAAAATATGACGAATCTAATCTGCGTTCTGCGTCCTTGGGGAGAAAATCTTGTTCAAGACTTGTCGGGACGTTCTCCAGTGTCTATATCCCATCTTTCAAAACTTTTGCGTCAAGAACCTATAGATTTTAGTTAATTACTTCGTGCTTTTCTTGGCAAGATTGCCCACTACCAAACCAAGAGGGTCACGTAAGTGGGTGAGCATGGTCTCTTACATGAAAGTATGCACTCTCCGCCCTTAGATAACCTTAAGTCACCCCTCGTCACGACTGATTTCAAAGAGATGTTCCCGCAAATATAATCCAATTAGGAAATCAGCAGGGGTCTAGTAACCCAAAATGTTTTAATTCTCGGACATTCTCCACACAGCCACATCAGGGTCCTGCGGTGTCAGCCAATGCGGGTTTGTCAGCGCGCCTTCAGCGGACTTCTCGTTGATAGGTTAGTTGAAGACCCTCTTCTCGTGATTTGGAATATCACCGGACAGACGTATAAAACCAGCAAATCACATCCAACCAAGCATTGAGTAGATCTAAGGCCGCTTTTCCCGACCTCACTGCTGCTTTTAGACTCCATGGAGAAGATTGGCCGGTCCCAGCCTTTGCTTGACCGCTTTAACAAACGCAACCTCCCTGCAACTCTTAATATCCGCAAGCAGCCTTCCAAGCTTCGAACAAGTGACCAGGCACCTTGTCTCGTAAGATTTGAATAGAAATTCTTAGTCACATGAACTGCTAAGCATTAACAATAGAATGTCGGGAACGGAGCCACAAGATAGTTCTGCAAAATGGACAAATGAAAAGTCACGAACCTTCAAGCAATTTCACGCCGGGAGTGGCAGTACGTCTCTGACACCCCTGAGGAAAATTCGGCTAACCAGAGTTCAAAGAATTCATTGAGTAAGCATACGTGATTGGAACACAGATGCATTCTTTCCCTGGCCTGATACTTGCATAGGTCTGGGCCGTCCAAAGCCCAAGAAGCTCCGACGAACTTTGAGTTTATAGATACGGCTAAGCCTGGGGAGCCTGCCTCAACAAAGGCCCGGAAAGTCGTTCGGGTTCACGTAATGCGGCAGTATCACAAGAGGGTTCGAGGGCAAGTGGCTGGCACAACTAGACGTAGAGATCAATATGATAGCACAATCCTCCCCGAGAATCCAGCAAATGAAGATCCTGGGATTGATATGACGCTTACACCGTTCTCATCTACGGGGTCTCTCGTTACACAAATCGAACCTTCCCAACTTCCCGTTGAAGTTGCCCGCCAAAGCCCCGCGACAGTAGACAAAGGGAATTGTAACAATAACCGCAAAATCCTTGGTTCTGAAAGCAACAACGTAGCCTTGCGTGCTCGCGTACAACTGCTCCCAAAGCCCCCACTAGACTCGATTCGACCGGGACTAAATCCTCCGTTCCTAGGCACGTTACAGATGGACGCCTCTTCTTTGAATCTTCTTCGATTTTGTAAGTGTTCTTCCTCACGCGAGTCTCGTGTAAATCTCCGCTGCTTCCGGGCAAAGCTGATGGGGCAAAGTTTTCGAGATCGTAGTTAGAACCTCGATTCCAATGAGTTCCCTCGCAGTTTCAGAGTATTTGGAAGATATCACAGCTCAAAGTCACGCTTTGCGCCATGGCACCCTCCTTTTGGCTTCCACATATCACGCTATGTGGAGGGGAATGCCGGTGCCTTCTATATGCCACTACCACAGTATGCTCACGATTCAGTGCGTCAATTCCAGTCTTGAGACAGTCGAAGGACAGATCGCGGATGGGACGTTCGCGGCAATTGCCTGTTTGGCTGCTTTCGAGGTAAATCTTCACTTACTGCTGCAGCTCAACAATCGTTTGGCTGACTCAATAGAATGCTGTCGATCCTGCCACCAAATCGTCTGTCCATATCGCTGGAATGGAAGCGTTGAAAAAGATCCGTGTTTCCCATAGTAGTAGCTCATCCAGCTATTTACCCAAGCTGGTTGAATGGTAAGTTCAAAAATGCGAATACGTAGCACGGGGATAGCTTTCTATGTTAGACAAAGTCCTTGGCGCATGCAAGCTGATATTCTTCCCAGGGTCGATCTGGTCAACGCCACCTCCAACCTCACGAAACCACGCTTTCTGCCACAACAACCACCCGGGAACGACGCCAGTGCCGCCGATGAAGAAATATTTGAGGCCAATCTTGACGCACAATGGGGCCCTGACCTTCCATCAGGCCCAGTCATGGTGCTCGAAGGAATGGACAACAGAATGGCAAAATTGTTCCACCGAGTTCGTCAACTATCTACTTCTGCGAACAACATGGCGAGATCCAATGTAAATCCAGACCTTCAGGAGCAGTACAATCAAGGTGTGCATCTTCTTGAGTGTCAAGTCAATGCCTCCATTTGGTCTCTGAGCCTAAACAACATCCGCCAACACGGCTCTACAACACGGCCGAAGGAATCCATAGCGGTTAGAACCTGCTGCCGCACTTGGCATTGTACGACTCTTATATACATACACGTAATGTTACGAAAGACCCCGACAAGTTCACAGACCGTTGAAAAGTTAGGGCGGAGGCTGAGATTCTCCTTACAAATCCTGACGCCTGAAGAACTTTGGGTCCACTTTCCTGCTCAATTATTGCTTTGGTGCCTAGTCATCGCTAGTATAGCATCAGTAGGGCGTTCAGATCGACTGCGGCTACTCCAAACTCTGAAGAGGCTGCGCGAGGAGTTAGCATTGAACTCCTGGGAAGCTACAAAAGCCATTCTAGTTCAGTTCGCATGGGTTGAGCATGTTTGTACGAGACCAGCTAGTCTCATTTGGAAAGAATTAGATGCTGTTGAGTTGTAAGGTGGGTCTGACAATCACGTAACCAGGACCACTTTCTGCTCATAGTTTCAAGTAGAGAGCTTCGAAGCTCCATAAAGATTAGCTACCCCATGATGCCACCAATTTATTGGGGAGAAGACTTCTCCGGTACTTCGTTCACATCCATGTTCCAGAGTCGCAAAGTTTGACAAGAATTGTCAACTGCTACAACATAAGCAGTCAGTCTCCGATACATCCCATTTCGCTAAGTTGCAGCCTAATTCTCTCCCAGATACCTCAAATTTGCTATCAATGCACCTCTTACTATCCAACCCCTCATTTTTTTCATGCCTTAAGAAGCCATCTACCAATATTGATTGCCCCACGTCAGGCTACTGCCAACATCACTTATGCTGAGGTGGCGAAGGTCCCACAATAATAACCCGAAGGAAATGTTCCCGGAATTCATTTTCCATCTTCTTTGTTGTGAATGAAATTTGGTTGAGAGGAAGATGTTTAAAAAAAGTTTCCTGCTTCTTGCAGTGCTGCAGTAAATCAAACAAGTTCAGCATGTGTTTTTATATCACTGGGTGGGACTAGCGACGACAACGATAAGGCACTTTCTTCCATTGCCACTGTCTTTGCAAGAGAACAGTCTCCTGCAACGCTATAGGCGGTTCTCTTGAGGACCGTTGTTGGTGCTTTTGTTTTCTTTCTGTTCTTTCTTGGTTTGCCAGCAGGAAACACAACTAGCAGGGAAAAGCACGATGTTCAAGAGAGTATTTCTAGATTGTCGCGTACCAACAGAGCTCAGGCTAGCGATCAAGAGTATTTTACGAATGAAAATCCATTTGACACTTCTGGAGAGGGTTTGTGTCGTGACTAGATGTAGCTTCATTTTGGATGAATGCTCATGCAACATGGGAAGGGAAGTGTAGGCGAACAGGCGTAGCTTATAACTGAGTAGAACAGACAGGTTTATAAAACAATGAGCTGCAAAATTCTCTGGAAACAGCTGACTTGCACTCTTCCGAATATCTCGGAAAAGCTTCAGTATATGACTTGATCAATAAATTTGGATGGGAATTAACATTACATCGCGAAAAAAATAAAGTACAACCAAGTTTCATGCCCCATAAATTATTGTTTAATCATTCACGCTTGAAAGGGAATCACCAATAAATTTATAGCACTTGTTTACAAACAGCTAGTTTCCACATTCATAAATAGTCCCCCACAGTACGCTTGGGTTCCTTCATCCTAACTTCTAACATCAAAACACCTCCTTCTAGTCTCCTCGCACTCTTTCTCAAGAAACGACAGCGCTGCGAATCCAGAAAATAGTCGTAGCAATACGCAACTTTCACAAGCCACAGACCAAGTTTCTCCAGCTACGAAAACATGCCGCCCATTAACGAAAAAGTTCTCTCTCGCATGGCTACTATCCTCGCAAGAGATACTTCTCCTGGACAGATTGCCGCCTATGTCATCGCTGGTGTCTTTGGTCTCGTTGCCCTTTGTGCCTTGCTGGCTCTGATTGCCAGACATAGTTAGCCGTTAACATCAGGTAAGACCAAGATTCTCAAGCGATTATAGCCACAAGCTGACATATTTCGAGGGGCCAAATCATTTCAGGATTTCATATTCACTCGAGATCTCCTTGAATCTTCATGCGGGGACCGAGGTCTAACTTTTACTTATTTTGGGCAAATGCCGGGCAGCGTGGGACGTAGGTGGTGAGAGCAGGGGCTTAGCTTTACTACTGAGCATAATAGACGGCCTTGTGAATCGATGAGCTTCCGCAGTTCTTCGGAACTCGCATTAGAAAAATATTCACTCGTGCGAATAGCTCAATAGAGCTCGAGTGTGTAATTGAATGACAAAGTCTACATGGGGAACTAATGACTAGATCGAATACAATAATTTAAGAATAATCAATTTTGATGCTCCGTAAAGTATTGTTAATCACTCACATTTGAAAGTGAATGGCTTCTAGATTTATCGCACTAATTCACAGAAAGCTAGTTTTCGTATATTTAAATAGTCCCCTACAACACGGGCTTCTGTTTCCTCGCCCTAACTTCTTATATCAAATCATCTCCTTACCTGTCTCCTTGCACTTTACTCAAGAAACAACAGCGCTTCGAAACCAGAGAATAGTCGTAGCAATACAGCAGCTCTCGCAAAGCACAGCAGCACGATATAGCCATTGACAAAAGCCCTCCTGCTACAGAAAAACATGCCGCCATTTAACGACAAAGTTCTCTCTCGCATAGCTACTATCCTTGCAAGAGATACTCCTCCAGGAGATACTCCTGGAAGCAGGTTAATGGGTGATGCACTTGTTGCTTATCTCATCGCTGGTGTCGTTTTCTTAATTGTCGCCGGTGTCTTGATGTGTTGGATAGAAAAACGAGACCTTCAAGATAGATAACCGGTCAGAAGAGAACGTTCAAGATACTTTGTAGCTACAAGCTGACGTAGTTTGAGCGCCAAATACTTCGGGATTTCTCATTCACTCGAAACGCTGCATTGCTTACTCTGATGGCCAAACGTATTGACTCTTGATACGGGTAAGAACAGGATTCTCAAGAGATACTTTGTAACTACAAGCTGACATATTTTGAGCCGTTAAATATGTCGAGACTTCATATTCACTCGAAATCTCGTTGAATGTTCATGCGGGACCAAGGTCTGACCACCTATGTTGGGTATTTGTTCCACCAGCAATGGAAGGAAGGGGTGGGGTTAGAGATTTAAATTTACGAATGAGCAGCATAGGCTGTCCTATGAATCAATGAGCTTGCACAATTCTTCGGAACTCGCATTAAAAATTCACTTGCGCGAATACCTCGATAGTGTTCGAGTATGACATGATTGATACATGAGGCCTTCCATGACTTCTTAATCTAATGCTTCCAAGTTTTAAGGTTCTATTCTTGTCAAGTCTAGAAACTGGAACTGAAATTCCCAACGTTGATTCACTTTATATTGCATCCCTCGCCCCACCACTTCAACAAATTAGCAATATGATTCTTCGGAGAAAGAGGAGCTGAGAGAGAAAGACATGAAGAAAGCTCTCGACCGTTGAAAAAGAGGGCTTGGAATATGGAATAAAGAAATATGTTCCTTACTGTGACGTAGTCGTTCCCCTTCACAGACACCTGATCGATCTTGCCCCGTTGGACAAGTCGAACCTGGGCAATCTTTTCATACAGAGAAATACTGGAGCCAATCCACGAGACCCGCTTGGATGCCAGTAGAAACCGGTCTTCATCAGCCCCATCTTCTTCCACTGTCCTCAGGAAGTTCACAAATTGGCCCAGACTTTCGCTGTTCCACACCCCTTCCTGCATCTCTGGGGACCTCTGGAGCAGACTTATTGCTCGTGCACGGATGGCTTTCTGTCGGCACCACATCCCTACCTGACATAGCCCCGGAAGAATACCAAGATTGAAGTAAAACCTAGAGCCTGTGTCTCGAGCAAGTAGTGTGGGGTGTATTGCTTCGGAAAATGTCGTGATCGTGTTGAATTCAGATGTGAAATTATCGTATTCCACTTCATTTTGAGAGAATGCAGTTCCAAGGGCGATCTTTGTCATTGCAACTTGTATCCTCAGCATGCCTGCAACAATATATGCGTCGGAGTCCTTGCTCAAACTGAGAGCCTCCTCTATCAGAACTTTTGAAACCCGCTCCCACCGATGAACATTATCTATGCATGCATCTCGTTCAATCACAAGACTGAGTGGAACCTCTGATAAAGTATCGGGTATCCGGCACCAAGCATTGATGCCATGCTGGAAAGTCGCACCTTGGTTCGTTGGTTCGGGGGTCGAGAAGGTCGAGTTGGGTTGAGGGAGCTCCGACCGGGCGGCAGCTATGAAGTGATAGCAATGCCTCATAATCAGTTGCCAGTAGAGGTAACAATCTTTCAAGCTGCTCAGTATCATTGGCCTCCAGTTCATCACTTCTTGCGCGCCTTCAAGTAGTTCCCGGTGAGCCGGTCCTGCACGAGAGTCCAGAAAGAGGAGCGCCTGAAGATCAAGGCTTGAGAGGCCATGGCCTGGACACCAATCGATTAGCAGGTGCTCGATCAAGAAATTCAGTTTGGGGAGAACACCCTTTGCCACTACTTACAAATGTCTTCTTCGATAGTATTGAAATGGGTCAGTTTCCCTTTGCTTTCCAAACACCATCGTTGTAATAAACTGACCCCAGTAGAGGCCTGATTAGAGGCAGAAGTTTGATATCCTTGTAAAGATTCCAAGCAGAACACAAGTAGAGAGGCCATCAAAGTCCTCCTAGGGTTCTGAACACCATCAGTGAGGTTGTCCCTTATTTGCTTCAAGGCTTTGCCATATTGTGTCAAGGCGTATCTGTGATGAGGACTTGACTTTTTCACCCCTTGTGCGGCTTCGATGCGTGATTTGTTGAGAGCTGCCAATGCAACAACTGCATGCCTGATGATAGGTTCTGTCTCCACGGCTTGCGGAATTATTCGATCCCAAAGAGTTGTTTGAAGAGGACCTTGGAGCTGCGCAGCCACGTTTTCACAGTAGAACCGAAAGTAACGAGCTTCCTCCTCGCCAGAGAAGTCTGGGCCTGTATGTAGCTGCTTCACGCGCAGTAGGTTGGTCGAAACAATGTTTTTGGGGGCCAACGGCCTCACGCCTCTATAGATTTTCGCTTTGGCAACGGGTTGTGCATATCCGTCGCATTTTACTCCGAATCTCATGCATATTTTGCAAGAAGGTTTTCTCTCGTCGCACTTCACTCGCCGAAGTCTGCACCAGTCAGTCTGTACTAAGGATCAGATCGAATGACATACTTGCATGTTAGACATCCTGATTTCACCTTTGGGGCACCTTTCCGTTTCTTCTTCCCGTCAATAAAAGTCTCGCTGCTTGAGTCGCCATTCCTAATCGTCGCTTGAATTGCACTCGATCCATTACCAGTAGCTGCCATAGCCATCCTTCACCACTTGGCGCTTAAGTTGGCTGATCAGTGAACGAGTCTCCAAACGTGTCAATCAGAATGAAGGGTTTCGAGGATGAAGACGAACGTGTGACGGTGCATTCATCTCACAGGACCATAACATCTGAGGTTGTCTACCGCGCTTACTCTTGGACCTAGTCATGTCACTGGAATACCCTCTGCTGGATTTGGTTAGGACCTTCCGTGGATGACAAAGCTGACCCCCGCCCGCCCACAAACTCATCGAGAATCGTACAAGTGTCCAATCCTAGCAAGTCGCGAGCAAAACAAGCCAACCAACCCAATGGCTTCCAATTAGTTGGTCGGCTACCCTTGGCGCCATAACTATTTAGTTCAGCCACAAAGTCAGCACTATGAGATTACACGCCAAGCGAGTTCTTGCTAGCCAACGCAACTATCAAAATAATGAATCATGATTCATGATTGACTGGCAAGGGATCACCAGATAAATTTAGAACTGATAATAGGACTTCTTCCTAAAGTTTTGAAATGTCTATATCACGTGACTCCACACAGCTCAATTAGTCAGCTGTCAGATTGTAGAGCGTTTTCCTTAATTTAGAACTTACATTTGTATTAGTTAAAACGAAACATTATAAATGTTTTATAATAGAACTACCTAGGATTCTCAGGGCCGAGGTCTATCTGGGAATTTGAGAGGCAAGTTTCCCCCTTTTTGCATAAGCGAGCGAGTGCTTCAACATCAAATCACTTGTCGGAGTGCATGAACAACATGCAAGACCGGGCTTCCCAACTTTCTTTGTCGAAATTAAAGGTTATGGCGAAGTTTGCAGATGCGAAAACAAGGGTTGATAATCAATAATGATCGCGTCCGTCTTCAACTCCTCTTTAGCCGCTCTGCAATTACGATGGAAAGGGTCAGAACTCCCTGCAACGCCACTGACAATCAAAATCTGCTAATTCAGCTCGTCAGATTTAACCTGAACAAATTGGGTATGCAGCAAAGTCCTCGGAAACGGATATCAGCTTCTCCTCCACAATTTCCAGCGGA
>Ga0302227_10001827_pt1 | contig 15399 bp, 26 predicted proteins | sample II_Palsa_N1_1_FD_193525 | JGI IMG/M metagenome (GOLD analysis project Ga0302227, IMG submission 193525) | Peat permafrost microbial communities from Stordalen Mire near Abisko, Sweden - II_Palsa_N1_1 | ecosystem: Environmental > Terrestrial > Soil > Palsa > Peat permafrost | place: Sweden...
CCACGGCTGTGGTTAGATCCGTGTTGGTGAGGACCGCGGCGTTGTTGTCGCATCTGCGCTTTGAGAACGTAAACACAACCGTCGGCAGGAGAGTGTTTTTGCGCAGATAGTCGACAACAGGGACCCACTTTGATTGGGGGAGAAACTGTCAGCAAAAAAAAAAAAAAAAAAGAAAAGAAAAAAGAAAAACGAAGAAGCGTACCTGGGTTTCGCTTGCTTGAGAGCCACCATGGGCCGATGACGACCCCTTAGAGGGTGGTCCTGATCGATTGCCTCCTCCACCTCCTTGTTGCCCTCCGCCGCGACCCCCCTGACCACCTGGAGCCTTGTTTGCTGATGGGCCCTTGAGCGCCTCGACTGCCTTGGTGTACCTATGCATCCAGTTTGCTTCTTTATTGTTTTAATATACTACGTCAACGTACTGGTCTGTTTGGAACTCGCGCCGTGAGTTGACGATCTTGAACAGCTCCTTGTTGACAAAAAGATTGTACTCGAGCGGGACGGGACGGTACAGCGTGGAGATGACGTAGATGGGCCGCTGTTTTGTGCGTCCGATCCAGTCTGCAAACTCGATTGTGTTGGGCACGGTGGCCGAGAGTAGGATGATGCCCACGTGCGCAGGCAGCATGATAATGACCTCTTCCCACACAACGCCACGCTCCTGGTCATTGATGTAGTGCACCTCGTCAAAGATGACCCATTCCACGTCGCGGATGAGGTCGGCGCCGCGGTACAACATGGATCTGTGGACACACACACACACACACACACACGGCAAGGAGGCGTGAGAGATAAATATTGAAATAGTTGTACCGCAAGATCTCTGTGGTCATGACGAGACAGGACGCCTCAGGGTTGATCTGTACGTCGCCCGTGAGCAGGCCCACGTCGCCAAATGTGTTTTTAAAGTCGCGAAACTTTTGGTTGGACAGGGCCTTGATGGGCGAGGTGTATACTGCACGGGTCAGGTGGCGCTGCGCAAGGGCAATGGCGTACTCGGCCACGACCGTCTTACCCGCAGACGTGTGCGCGGCAACAAACACGCTTTCGCCCTTTTCTAGGTGGTACACGGCACGTTTTTGGAATATGTCGAGCTCAAAAGGGTACTGCAAAACGGCAATTGAGGCAACTCGTTGGGTGGCATAACGAGTACCTTGTGTGCCATGTTTGGAACCAGCTGATGAAAGTCGTCAAAGGGGGCACGCACATCGATCACCTGCGCGTACTTTTTAAGGCCCGCCCTCGCCGCCGCCGACGCTCCCTGCTTTTGGGCCTAACCCACCCAATCAAAAACAAAATAAATAAATTTGTATAAAAAATAATACCGCTCTGGAGGTTGAGGGAGCGGGCAAGCTGTCGATGAGCTCGATCTCTTCCTGTCCACCTGACCCCGACTGACTGGCAGGAGGAGGAGGAGGAGGAGCAGCAGCAGCAGCAGCATCAGAAGGTGCGCTCGTGTTCACACTATTGTCGCCGACAGCAGCGATGGTACCCGTGGCCATCGTCATCCACTCGTCCGCAGCGCCCAAGAGGTCAAACGAGAGGGCTAGCGATCGCACGACGGGCGTATCATTGGTGGCTGCTGCAGTTGCTGGCGAGGACAACGAGGACAGCTGGGCTGCTATGCGGTCCGATCCAGCCAAGCCTCGTGTGAACCCAGGCGGCACGGAGTCGATGGGTCCCCCTGACGATAGAATAGACAAATAAAAAAGACAGTTTTTTTTTCCCTCTCGTACCAAAAAGGTTCTTCTTGATGTCCTCGAGGGTCTGCGCCTCCGTGTCGTCGCCATCGCTCGTCGTCGTCGCCGCTGCTGCTGCCTTGCGCCGCCAGACGTCATCCTCCATACCGCCGGGCATGAATGGCTTGAACGTGGTGCGTCCCTTGACAAAGTCCTCGTAGGCACCAGGCTCACGAGACAGCGACGACGACAGACGCGGATCGGTCTCGTCCTGCTGCTGCTGCTGCTGCTGCTGCTGCAACACCACCTCGCGGTACTGCACCGCGGCCGCCTTCGTGTCGTGCTGCTTGTCGTGCACGGCCTCGATCGTGGTCGCGTGGCGGGACAGCTGCAGGGACCACGCGGCACTTGCCGTGTTGCTCGTACTGCTCGTGGCCGTGCTCGTAGCAGTGGCACCGTGCTGGCTGTATGCCAATGGCCGCTGGTCCCATTGCGAGCGGGGATGGAGCAGCAGCAGGTCGTCAGCAGTGGCGTCCTGGAGGAGGAGGGACACGGGGGGCACGGGGACGGTCGTGGCGGTGAGGGCGCCGCTGCTGCCGGGTAAGGGCAGGGCTGTGAGAGCGCCGACGGTCAGCATCCTGAGGTCCTGTACCAATCCTCAATGACGACACCCAGAAGTGGACCAATCAGAAGAGAGGTGCTATTTTTGTTTACGCACAGCCAGCCGGCCACACACGACGACAGAACCAGCACGAGCAATGAAGAAGAGCGGCAGCACCAGCCTGAGCGGCAGCCTGGGCGACCTGTCTGACCTGCACGAGGACCACGAGCACAACCACGGGACGACGGCGGGCGCCTCGGGCACACCGGCACGCGTGGCCGCAGAGTACGCGCGCGAGATAGCGGCGCTGCAGACACGCAGGGCACAGACCGTGGCCGAGCACCACCACCTGCAGGGCGTGATGAGCACCCTGCAAAAGGACTATGATGCATTGGAGAAGCAGGTAGCAAACGTATCACTCACAGCCTCAACTCAACGGGTGCGGTGTTTGCAGGTGGTCGACCTCGAAAGGTCAAACCAGCTGCTCAAGCAGCAGATCGAGACGCTCGAGGAGAAGACGGCTGTAGCAGCACAATAGCAATTTGTTCTCTCTGTGCTGCTGCTCTAAAAACACTGATTTTTACGCGTATCTCTCGCCATATCCAGCGTCTGTCTGACCTGCGCTCAGGTTCGGTTGTTGGCTTTGTGTCTCTTTTTTCATTACTTGCGAAACGTTCAGATGTCCCGCGTGTGTGTCCCTTCAAAAAAAAAAAAATAAAAAAAATACAACATTGTACATCACCACTCCTTGGCAAACGAGCCCAGCCGCGCAAACGGCCAGCGGGACCGGAACGTGAGCAACGCCGCCTCCCACGCCGTGTTGACGATGCCACGCGGTGCGTCGCGGTGCTCGCTAAAGTAGACGACCTGATCGGGGGCAGGCAGGGCACCACCACAGCCATTGCTGCCAAAAACGAGGTCGCTGTCATCGCCGACGCCGTAGCCCGTGCCAGCGGCGGACGACACCAGGGTCTGCTTGTGCTGCTGCGATCGCGAGTGGCCGGGCAAGTTGTAGAACGAAAAGGACACGCGAGTAGGCATTGTTGTCGGTATACTGGCTGCCGCTGCTGCTAAACAGACGAGCCGCGATGCCCGTGCAAACGGGGGCACTCTTGGTTGTTCCACATCGTGCCTGCTGCCTGTGCCCTCGAGCCACGTCCACCGCCGCGTCGCCAGGTCGCCCTGCTGCTCGCTGCCTGCCAGAACGCCCTCTGTGTCGGTCATGACGGTACCTGTGGCCACGTCCACGGCCACGCAGCCCACGGGCACAAAGGGCTTGGGTACCGACAACAGCTGTCCTGGGATGGTTGGGTGCGGCAGGTGCGTCACGGTGAAGGGCAGGCCTCTGCACTCGACGTGCCACCACGTGTTGGGCTGCACGTCTGCTAGTTGTGCAGCTGTGTCTGAGTCGTGCCCAGGGGGCCACAGTACGGGTAGTACATCCAGTAGTGGCACAGAGGACAGCACAGCCACCGTCCCGGCCAGCACCACGCCCAGCAGCAGCACCCACCTGTCGCCTCCCCCGCTGCGAACCTGCCTGCTCACCCGCTTATACCAAGCCGATTGGCCCAGCACACGTCCCGCTCCCTCCCACAGCGGCACGACCCAGAAGGCCAGCGTTGCGTGCGGGTGATCACGTGCCACGTCTGGGCTGACGACCGGCAAGACGCCCATGGACAGCAGGACCAGCACCACCGCCGACCAGCACACCACCGCCAAAAACCACGCAGAGCCAAACAGGGCACACACAAGGGACCACACGGCAACACGCACAAGCCACTGGCCAAACAGCAGCGCAAGCCACCCAAGCGGCTCTGCTGCTGCTGCTGTTGCTTCTGTTTCCGCGCTGCTGGCCTCCTCGTCGTCGTCGTCGTCGTCGTCGTCTCTGTTCGCCTCCTTGCTGCTCATTTTGGATGTATTGCGTACAGTTCTTGACGCGCTACGTACCCCGATTTTTTTTGTAAAACCTGCAATGTTTTCAATATTTTTTTTTTAAGGTGGTGGCCTGAGCCTGGCACCAACACAACGAATGCGACAAAAAAAAAAAAAAAAAAAAAAAAATAGAGACCCAAAGTAATAATAATAAAAAAATTCGGTGGGATTCTCTATGAAGCGTTGCTTTTGTTGCTCGAGGGTTGTTGGGGCTGTAGCTTTTCAATGCGCGCCAAGAGCTCGTTGACCTGGTCACGGAAGATGGCCTTTACGTCCTTGAGGTCGTCCCGGAGCTCCTCCGCCTCCTCGGTCTTCTCGCCCAGCAGCTCCAGTGTCGCCATGTACCTCTTGTTGAGCTCGTCGATCGCCACCTCCATTGCGGGCACACGTGCAGCCATTTGCTCTCTAACACACCAGAGTATACTTAGCATTTTCCACAATCTAAGTCAATCGTATTACGTTTGCTGCATCGTCCGCGTTATCCGCAACAGTTCCTCTGCCAAACCGTCACGCTCGCCTCGTAGCGCGATCAGCTGCTCCGTCAGGGTTTCCGCCTCTGCCGTCTTAGCCTTGAGCGCACCCGATAACCGGTCGTCCAGACTGAGCAGGTTGGCGCTGCCGTTGGGCCCGTCCCCGTTGATGTTGGAGGGCGAGAACGCACCACGGGGGAACATGTCGAGCACGTTGGCGCTGTCCTTCTTGGCCGCCGGGGCCGATGCAGCCGCCGAGGCACTGGCGTTGGATGCCGCCGTCGCCGTCATCGAGAGGATTTGCTCGCGGACGTGCTGAGCATCCTTGAGGCGCCGCTCCACGTCCTCCATCTTGCGTTCCCACAGGGCCTTCTCGTCCTGCAGCTGGCTCCGCAGCAGCGCCTGGAACGACGTCTTGTTCTCTTGCAGCGCAATCACGTGGCTCTGGCGCTGGGCATCCAGGCGCGACTCAGAGTCCACCACACGGCGCTCGAGCTCCTCCACCTTGCTGCGGGCCAGCTCCAGCTCGGTCACGAGCCTGGACCGCTCCTCGCGGTTCGTCGCCACTTGCGATTCCAGCGTGGTCAGTCGTGCAGACTACGTACGTACGTACGCGCAAACTTAGTGCTTTAATATATACATTGTTTCTTCGTACTGCATCGAGGAAGCGCAACGACGTCACCCGCTCCTTTTCCACGGCCTCTGAGCGCTCGTCGATCGTCCGCTGGACCTGCGCCGTCAGGCTCTGTTCTACGGTCGCCCAGTTGCGGCTGTTGGCCAGCATCTGCGACTGCAGTGTCTCGATCTGCCTGAGCAGAGGCTTGGCGGCGTCTTCGGCCGTAGACCGTACCTCCTCAAGCCGGGCCTCGCTGGCTTGCAGCTTGGCCTGTGTGTTGGCAATCTCCTGGCGCAGATTGTCCTCTCGCCAGCCAGCCATGTCCTCCATGCGCGTGAGCGTGGTGCGCAGGTCCAGGATCTCGTGCCGCAGCCCACTCTCACGCTCCTCTGCCTCGCGCTTGGTCGTCTCCAGCTGTGCGTGCAGCTCCTGATTTTATTTATGGTTACATCTTTTTATTTTTAAACAATGAAACAAAAAAATAATACCTCGCTCTTGTGGATCTCCTTTGTCAGGGCCTCTGACTGGGCCGACGCGACTGACTCGGCGTTGGCCTTGCGCATCTCCGAGAGCTCTGTCCACGCGCGCTGCAGGTTGGCCTGGATCGTCGACTCGTTGGTCTTGGACTCTTGCAGCTGCTGTTCCAGATCGGCAACCCGCTTGGCCTGGGTCTCGCTCAGCTGTTGCACCTTTACACCCGATTCTATTTGGCCGAATAATTAAAAAATTAATATAAAATAAAAATAATATCCTTATGTCATAAGCTCACCTTTGTATCGCTCCGCCAGCTTGAGCTCGTCCTGCAAGTGGGCAATCTTTCCGGTGGACTCGTCCAGCTGTGCCTGCACGGTCGTTGCTTTTGCTTCCGCATCCTTTGTAAAGAATAAATGAATATTGTATAAATTGTATTTTTCTTTCATACCTTGACGCTCTGCTTGAGTTTCTTAACCTGCTGCCCGTTCTTGAGCTGTTCTTTGGAGAGCTTTTCTCCCTCGGCCAAAAGTTGCTGGATCTGCTCGTCCTTTTCTTTTATCTCGTCCTCTTTTTGCTGGAGAAGACTGATGTTGTGTTGTGTGATTAGTGCATGCCGATAAAAAACAAAAAACAGAACGCACGTTGAAAAGTTGGACGAGCCGTCCTCCACCTTGGACCGCCACGTGTCGCGCTCCTTGGTGACCGACTGCAGCTTTTTATCGTAGTCGCTCATCCGCTTCAAGACCTCTTGTTTGAGCTCGTCCAGTTCCCCTTGGGCCGAGCTCTTTGAGATTTCAAACTGTGTTTCATTTATTTATTAGTAGTAATAAGAGATGGGGCTTGTGGCTTGGGGTACCTCTTCAAGCTGGCCTCGCATGGTGGACATGGTCTGGTTGAGTGCCGCGTTCTCCTGCGTGAGGGTGAGGATCTGTCGCTCACGTTGTGCCAGTCTCTCCATCAGGTTGCTGTCCGGCTGCAGCTGTTGTTGCGCAGTCTGTTGAAGAGCGAGTTGTTGTTCTTGAGGCAAAGGCGCTGGTTCGCGCACAATCTCCTCTATCTTTGGTCGGGGTTGTTGCTCCGTTTGAACAGGCTCTGGCTGTTGTTCGAGCTCTTGAGGAGGCTGTTGCTGCGCCTCGGGTTCCACAGCCGCCGTCATGAGCGCAACCTCCTCAAACGCATCGTCAGTTTGTCGTACGTGAGGGAGCGTTGGAGGTGGCGTGGCTGGCTTGCTGGCGGTGCTGCTTGCCTGGATATCGTCGTCCAAAGCAGCAGTATCAAAAGGAGCAGCTGCTGCTGCTGCTGGCGGTGGCGAAGTTGCTGAGGACTTCTTGGGTGTCACGGGCGTGGACGAGGACGACGTGGTCGACGAGGACGGAGTAGCGACACGTTTCAGTCGTGTAGGTCCTCCCTTGCGTTGGGGCGACTGCTGCTGCTGCTGCTGCTGCTGTTGCTTGCTCGGTGACGACGTGGGCAACGGGGCAAACAGGTCTTCCTCGGGCAGCGCCAAGGGCGACGAGGACGACTGTGGTTGTGGTGGCGCATCTGTCGACGTGGACGTGGGCGTGGTGGCCGTCGAGCCCATAATGGAGCTGACGGGCTTCAAGAGCGACGACAGCAGCGACCCGGGCGTGTCGTCCTCCTCCGCGCCCGCCGTGGCCCCTGCTGCCGTGCCTGCTTGAGCGTGTGCCGCATCACTGGATTGCGGCTTTGGCGCCCCTTTCTCTTGGGTGCACGATTAATTCCAGGTAACGAGCAACTAATTTGGGCAGCGTACTGCTGGTGGTGCTGGCGGCGGCCCGCACGGTCGCCTGCGCCTTGGCCTCGCTGTTGTCGCTTTCAGAGATGTCGAGCGCACGGTCAATCCGCTTCTCGACCTGGTTGGCGACCTGTTTGTGTCGACACCAAAAGCCATGAGCGAAAAAGTAAAGGGAACGCGACGGACCTGAGAGACCGCCGTCTGGGCATACGCCGCAAGGCTGTCAAAGTTGAGGGACGAGGCTGTGCCAAAGAACGACATCTGGCTCAGAAGCTGCCGCTGGTATCGAATTCGCGAAAAGGCGGCACATTTCCTTTTTCGGTGAATCTGCCTGTTCAGCAGCTGTTGGCGGGCCCGCACGCTCGCTCGACCGCATGCGCGACCCTGCCACACAGCCGCCTCACTCTTGTGCGTGTGCGTGCTTGCGGTGGACTCCTGTCGGGTTTTGAGTGTGTGGGTTGACGACAACGTGCCCCTGGTCTCACTTTGCGCGGCCCTCCGTTTTCGTTCTGTTGTTGTTTTTATCCGACGTGCATTTTTCCATGGTGGGTGGGTGGTATTGCTTGGGCGTAATGCTCCAATATAAAGGGGCGACCTGGACCGTTGCTGGTCGTTTTTTCTTTAGTGGGCATCCCAAATGTGGCCATCACGTTTTCCCGCCCCCCCAATCACGACCACGCCAAAACCAGTCACTGACCTCTCGTTCTTCGGCACCCAAATTAATTACACAGCAGGACCATGCTCAACAACATCTTGAAGAGGAACCAACCTGCCTCGTCACCGGCGCCCGTGACGCCGCCGCCGTCGTCGGCCGCCAGCAGCGTCAGCAGTAACGAACACACACACACACAAATCCTTTGTTTTTTCTGGTGTGTGTGCTCAACTACACCATGAACAGGCGACAGCGTGATCACGCTCGGCACCAAGCCCACCGACGTCTTTGACCTTATCTCGTGCGTGGGCAGTGGCAGCTACGGTTACGTGTACAAGGTAGGGTTAACCCTTATCGTCACAAACTCACTCAAATCCGTCGTGTTGTGCAGGCGTTTGTCAAGGCCACACGAGAGGTCGCGGCCGTCAAGGTCATCACGCTCGAGCCGGGCGAGGACCTGGACGAGGTGCTGAACGAGGTCGAGATCCTCAAGCAGTGCGACCACACAAACATTGTAAAGTACTTTGGCTGCTACCGTCTCGACGTGGCCAACGAGGCGCCCCAAATCTGGGTATGCAAGCCCTCCCCGCGAATACACACACTGACATGCCCAATAACAACAACTAGATTGGCATGGAGTTTTGCGGTGGCGGTTCCATCGAGGCCATCTACAAGGGTATGTGAATCTTCTTCCCCTCCCCATTGCTGAGCAACCACACTCGCAGCCACGCAAAGAGCCTTCTCAGAGAGCGAGATCCAGGCCGTGATGAAAGAGTCGCTGCAGGGCCTCAACTACCTGCACTCCACCGGGAAGATGCATCGCGACATCAAGGGCGGAAACTTGCTTTTGACCCACAACGGAAACATCAAGCTGGGTATGTTTTGTTGTGTCGTCGGAGCTTTCTGCTAAATCGAGGGAGGGCGGCTTTTGACCAGCTGATTTCGGTGTGTCGGCGCAGCTGACCAAGACGCTCAACAAGCGCAAGACGGTCATCGGCAGCCCCTACTGGTAGGGGGGAAAAAACCACTTGTGCCAAGTAACATAATTCTACTCCGATAAATAGGATGGCTCCCGAGGTTATTTCCGCGGAAGACACGGACGTTGCCTACGACTCGAGGTGCGACGTGTGGTCGCTCGGCATCACAGCGATCGAGATGGCCGAGATGGCCCCTCCGCTGTACGACCTCCATCCCATGCGCGCCCTCTTCATGATCCCCAAACACAAGCAGCCCACCCTCACCAACAAGGCCGCATGGTAAACTACGCCGTATTATGGTTGCACCCCCTTGCTAAAAGTCAGGATCCTCTCTAGGTCTGACAATTTCCACAACTTTTTGAACCTGTGCTTGAACAAAAACCCAAAGAAGCGCTCGGATGCAAAGTCCTTGTTGTCCGTACGTTGGCTTATTCCTGCCCGCTTGCTTCTAATTTTCATCCCGAAATGATTAGCACCCTTTTATCGCCAACGTGAAGCCGGAAAAGATCATCCAGGACATCATCGAACGATCGTCCAAGGCGCCCGCAGCCTCTGCTTCACAGGACGCACTGGACAGCGACGACGAGGCCGACGGAGGCAGCGGTGAATCGGCAGGACGCGGAGGAACCTCCCGACCGGCTGGCGCTGCCTCTGCGACGTCAGCGACTGCTTCGGGCGCCACTCTCGTGGCCCCCGCTGCCCGTGCTCCTTCGTCGAGGCCGGCGGATGCCGCCGCACGCAAGTCCATCGTCGGTGCACCCATCCACCTCAAGTCGGACGAGCCGCCGCCGATCCCGCCACAGCTCATTGTCCAGCTTTCAGGAATGGGCTTTAGCAAGGAGGAGTCTGAGGAGGCACTGCGCGAGACCGTACGTCTCTTTTTTAAACTAATCTGTGAGAATAATAAGTAAACAATTGGGTCCAATTAGAACCTCAACATCGAGAGGGCTGTCGATCTCTTGCTCACCTCGTCAAAGACAAAGGAATCCCGTACGTTTGTGCCCCTTCGTTTTGCTAAAATAAAAATAAAAAAAAAAAAAAAAAAAAAAAACTCTTCTTCTAGTGGAGTCCAATGGTGACCTCCTGGACGAGCTGTTGAAGCAGGACGACCAGAGAGCGCGCACGATGAAGGCCGACGAAGAGTTTGCCCGCAAGCTGCAGATCCAAGAGGCCAAGAAGGCGCCCGTAAAGCCACGCGACGACACGTCCAACGACGAGGCCCTCGCTCGCCACCTCCAGGCAACCCTGTCGCGGCAGGTGCGTGCGCCGCCCGCGTCTGCGACGGGAAGTCCTGCCAAGCATGCTGCTGCGGCGGCGGCGGCAGCGCCCCAGATCACGCCACAGACGCAGTACCACATGAACAAGCTGTGCCGTCTGCGCAAGGTCATCACCTGTGGCGATCTATGGGAAGGCGAGGACATTCTCCTGCTCGGTGGCGAGGACGGCCTTGTCGGTGTCGACCTCCATGGTATGCTCCCATCATTCGCTAAAAAGGAGGTTATATTTACCCGTATTACCTCCACTAGATATGGAGCAACAACAGCTCTTGCACCTGTCCCCTCGCCGCTACACACAACTGTTTATCCTTGAGGACATTTGCACGATGCTGTCAATCTCGGGCAAGCAGCAGTCGGTGTCGATCCACGACCTGGTGCCGCTGGTCACGTCCGAGCACAAGATGCGGAGATTCTCCCTGTGGCAGCAAAAGTTTGAGGCCAAGACAAACAGCAGGCGCATTCCGGGTTCACAAAAGTGCGACCGCTTCAAAGTCGGTACGTGCATTTATTTTGTTTATTTATTTGTTATTTACCGGGTTTTTTTTTTCTTGTTGTTGTTGTCCTGCAATAGAGCGTCTCAATGACTCTATATTCCTGTCGATCTACAAGCCCAAGAGCGTGTTGCTGATGCGCTGGGCGCCGCACCCATTCAACACGTTTAAAAAGGTCAAGGACATTACGTTTGACCGGCCGTACGTCGACTCGGCCATCCACGAGGACGACAACGGCGAGATCAAGCTCGTGATCGCCTACCAGGCCTACTTTGAAATCTACGACGTCGAGTCGGGCGTGGGCCAGAGCGTGCGCATCGAGAGCGACGTGCAAGGCAGCTCCATGCCCCGCGCGATCCTCCCACTGAGCAAGAACCGCTACATCATGTGCTTTGACGGTAGGCATTTTTACTTGCCCTCCCCTTACTCAGCCTCGTCCAATTTACACTATAGAGTACGGAACACGTGTCGATGCGGCTGGGCATCCTCTAGGAGAGAACTTTGCTTGGCGCGAGCCCCTTCGGACCGGCTTGGCGCTGGGTTCGGATGCGATCGTGACCATCTCGACCAACCAAACGCTCGATATTTGGTCTGTTTCGCGGGTGCAGCTCTTGCAGACGTTTAGCAACGGCGCTGTCCTGACACGTACGCTTTTTTTTTTCCCCCCAAGCCTACGTTGCTAATTACCGCATCCTCGCAGCGCTCAGAGGTTCCAAGAACGCACGAGTACTGCTGGCCTACGGAGAGCGCCGCGTGAACGAGGACGGCTCCGAGAGCATCCACACGACCGTCCTGTCGATCATCAGCGAGTGGCTCAAGCAGCAGCTCGTGGCCGCAGCCGCAAACGCAAAGGCCGCTGGAAACGCACCGCGATAACACAGTCGAACGAACAAATCAGCAGTAGCGATCACTTTTTACCTTCCTTCCTCTCTTACTACTTTTCCCCTTCTCTCTTCATACCACCTTCTGCCATACAACCAACCAACCAACCAACCAACCAACCGTTCGTATACATTTTTTTTTGTTGTCTCTCTCAGTGTCAATCTCAAAAAAATACTCTTTTTTTTTTTTTCCCTCTACGGAAACATGTTTAACAACGGCAGCATCATTTTGGTGTAGCGGCACTGGCACCAGATGTCTTTGTCTTGTTGGTCTGCAGTGGCTTCTTTCCCGCCACGTATTTCTTCTTGTGCTTTTGTGCGTCTGGTGCTGTGCTGATGGACTCGCGCTCGACCGGCGACCGGGCCAGCTGGCGTCGCTCCTTCTTTGTGTTCTTCTTGAGCGCGAGCATCCAATCGGGCACGTCACAGCCCGAGTCCTTCATGACGTTTGCGATGCCGCGCAGGTAGACCGCATCGTCCTGAGTGAACAGCGTCACTGCCTCGCCCTGGCGGCCGGCACGACCGGCACGGCCGATACGGTGAATGTACGACACCGTCGTCTGGGGAAAGTCATAGTTGATGACGGTGCTGATGCCCTTGAAATCCATGCCACGGGACAGCAACTCGGTCGCGATCAGGAACCAGATGCGCCCTGCACGGAAGTTGGCAACAATGTTGTCACGCTGGCTCTGCATCCGCTCAGAGTGGATCACGTCGACGTTGATGCCGTCGTACACCAGCTCGTGGAACAGCTCCTTGGCACGCTCGATCGACTGCACAAACACGAGCACGGGTGGTTTCAGCCCCTGCATAACAATACACAGTTTCATTATTTATTTCCTTGGTAATGTCTTCACACCTCGCGAACAAGCTGGCGGATCGCAAGTAGCTTGCCCTGTTCGTTGCCCACAAACACCAGCCGTTGCTTGACGGTCTCTGCCGTTGTATTCCTATAAAATATTTTATTTTTCTTTTTTTGCCAGTTTTCGCCGTGTTACCTCTGACCGATGGTGAGCCGGATGGGGTCGTGCATGACCGTTCGCACGAGAGTCTCGATGGCCTCTGGGAGCGTCGCTGAGAAGAGGCACCTGACGAGGGACGGGTTTGAGCAAGCGGCGAGGATCTCGTCGACCTGCTGGACAAAGCCCAAGTCGAGCAGACGGTCGCCCTCGTCCATCACGAGCATCTCGACCTTGCTCAGGTCCATCGCGTTCTCCTGGATCAGACTCACCAGACGCAGGGGTGTGCTGATGAGCACGTCTATTTTTATTATTATTATTATTATTTGTTGCATAGTTATTTGCTAGCTGCTACCGAATTTCTGCTTGAGTTCGGGCGACTGCTGGACCGAGCCCGCGACAGACTTTGTGAGGACGCACAGCCTGAACCCAACGTCGCCAGACAGCTTTTTGAACTCGCGGTAGATCTGCTGGGCGAGTTCCCTTGTGGGCACGATCACGAGGCCCCGCAGACCGCTCTTCTTGGGGTGCTAGAGAAAGAGGCAAGTTGTTGGATACGTACAGCCACGAACACTTACTCTAAGCTGCTGCAGCATGGGCAAAACATACGACAGCGTCTTACCCGATCCCGTGGGCGCAATGGCGAGCAACTCGCGCTTGGCCAGCAGCACGGGCATTGCCTGCCGTTGCACTGGCGTGGGCTTGGTGTACTTGGCCGCGACCAGTGCCTCGCCCAGAAACTTGTGCACACCTCCACCACCCACGAGGGCCTCAAAGGACACGAGCGGCTTGGGCACGTCCGAGCCCGTCACCTTGATCCGGTACCGTTTGCGGAACAGCGACAGTTGCTCCTCCGTGTCCAGCGACACGGCCTCGTCGTCGTTGTTGTCGTGGTCCTCTTCAACGAGCAGTTGTTGTTGGTGCGCCTCGTCGTCTTCTTCCTCTTCTTCCTCCTCCTCGACGTAGCTGTCCTTGTCCTCCTTCTGCCTCTTTGCTGCGCCGCTGCTGGTCGTTGAGGTGGTGGTCGTTCCAAAGAAATCAAGCTCTGCTGCGGCCTCCTTCTGCAGCTTGCGTTTGAGCGACGCGCCGTTCGTGGCAGTGCCAGTGCTGGCGCTAGTGGTGCTCAGGACGGCCTTGTCGGCCGCACGGAACCGGGTCCCCGCGCCCAACACACGGAAAAAGTCGGACATTGCAAAGGGAAGTGAGTTGGCAAAAAGCCACGTGGCACGCCCGTTTTTGTTTTTCAGCCGGCTCAAGCAATCCTACCTCTCTGACACAGACGTGGCCTACCAACATGAGCACATTCATAATGTTGTTCACACAAAAAAGGGATTTCAAGGAAACGCTCGCTGTTTTTCTTTTATTTATTTTCAGAAGGCAGAGATGGGCTTGGTTCGAGGGTACGACATGACGCCGATGAAGACCGCTTGCACAAACTAGGTGGGTAACAATCGGGTCAAAAAACACTCTTTGTGATTATTTGTATTTTCTTTTTTTCTTTCGTACGTGAGGGAGGTGGCGGACAATGTTGTAGGCAACGTGGTCAATGCCGACACGGTAGACTTGCTTGGGGTACGTGCTCAGGAGGGCGTCACTAGGCAGGGGTGATTAGGACACGAAGACGCAATTTAATCGCGACAGCATACAGCATGGCATCGACTGTGACCTGCGGGTCCGACGCAATGGTGACGGGAGTGCTGGAGACGCTGCTGTTGTACTCTTTGAAGAAGGCCTCGCCGTAGACGTCCTTTTGGTGCTGTTCCACTGCACAACTCTTTTTGTTCAAAGCAAACCTAAACCGGCCAACCAAATAACAGTACGCTTCTCCCATGCGCTCGAAATGACGCTCTTGGAGCCGGTGACAATGGGTGTCTTCATCCACCCGGGCTGAATCACGATGACGGGGATCTGCCACGGTGCGAGCTCCAAACGGAGGGCGTCAGAAAAGGCTGCATTCCCCAGTCAGTGATTTCGTTTTTGGCAGGGGTACCATTATTTACCCTGGGCAGCATGCTTGGAGGACGAGTAGGTCGACATGCCGGGCGGCGACAGGAACGCCTGCGCACTGGTTAGTACTTCTGCCAATGCAGCCTGTGCACTTACAGCGACCGAGGTCACGTTGACGATGCGGCTCTTGCCCTTGAGCTTGCGCAGCTGTGGCAGCAGTGCCTTGGTCATGTTGACGATGGCAAAGAAATTGACCTCCATGACAAAGCGGTAGTCCTTCTCCGAGGACCAGTCGACGAGGGAGCCGCTGTTGACGCCGGCATTGTTGACGAGGCCACTGAAAAAAAAAAAAGGGATCCTCGCTTTCAGCAACACACGACAAGAGGAAGGGAGAGAGAGAGACAACGTTACGTCAGACCCTGGGGGCTCTCCTTCTCCACCAGGGCCACGACCTTTGCAATGTCTGCGGCCTTTGTCACGTCGGCCTGCACGCCAATCAGGTTGCTCGTGTTGGCCTCCTGCTGCAGCTCCGCGATCGACTCTTCCTTGAGGCACAGCGCAAACACCTTGTAGCCCAGACGCGCGAGCTGCACCGAGAGCGAGTGGCCAAAGCCAGTGTCGCAGCCCTTTTTCAGTCGGCGCACGTTGGGTTTGTTGTTTTAAGATCCGAAGGAAGACGGGGATCCG
>Ga0302227_10001828_pt1 | contig 15397 bp, 24 predicted proteins | sample II_Palsa_N1_1_FD_193525 | JGI IMG/M metagenome (GOLD analysis project Ga0302227, IMG submission 193525) | Peat permafrost microbial communities from Stordalen Mire near Abisko, Sweden - II_Palsa_N1_1 | ecosystem: Environmental > Terrestrial > Soil > Palsa > Peat permafrost | place: Sweden...
CTTTACACTCCCCCGAGCCCACCGTGAAACAGCCACTTGAAAAACAAGGCGACGTGCGGCCGGATTGGACAACAGCACAAACACTTTCCTCTCTTCCCCACAGCGACACTCGCACCGCAGCCGCCGCAGCCGCCGCGCCGTTCCCACTCCCTCAAGCACTCTAAAAACTTCATTGCCATCTGCCAAGCATTCATGCCCTCATCCTCGTCGCACTCTCACTCTGCTGGGGGGTGGCCATCCGTCCTCCTGTCTTCTGTCCTCCTCGCCTCAACCATGGCCTTTGCCCAGGACACTAGCTCATCCTCATCCGCAAACAACGGTACCTTTCGTCCTCCCTGTAAACCTCATTACTCACTCGTGTACACAGCCGACCTGCAAGCCATCCTCGCGCTCGCAGACACCGCTGCCTCGTACAACAACCTGCACCTGCAGGGATGGTTCAGCATGCCCGGCGGCCTGCGCAACCTCTCCTCGCCCGCCACGCCCATGATCGTGTACGACACCACAAGCACCTCGGACTCGGTCGACGTCAACCAGACCCTCCAACGCTACCAAGTACATCTCCCTTTCATGGCACCTGACCTAAAACCTACCTATACACCACAGGCTGCCGTTGCCGTCTTCTCGATCTGCATCGTCATTGCCGTCATCGCCGTCTTCTTCTTCCTCCCCATCTTCTACGTCCTCCGTCGCTTTGGCTACTGCGGCAGCCGCTACCCCACGCGCATCGGCTACTCTGCCAAGGACCGCTCGACCGCCCTCTCGATCCTCTTCCTGGGCTTTGTCCTCGTCTTGTACGCCCAACCGCCCTATCTCTTTTTATCTAAACCTTGTTTTCGCGGCAGTGTTGGTTTCATCCTCGGCTACCTCTCCACGGGCTACCTCGTGTGGTCGGTCCAGCAGGACGTGTTCTCCACCGACTACCTCCTCAATGACGTCCAGGACATTGGCCCCAAGGTGGACGAGGTCTTGTCCACGGTCGTCGAGTCGGTACGTACTAAAGAAAATAATAATGATGATAATCCCCTTTCTTTCTGCGCAGATCAACGGAACGGTCGACTCTGTCTTTAGCCAGGTCGGCGACATCCCGACCAGTTTCATCAACACATACGTGCCTCCGCTCGTCAAGTCCATCACCGACAACATTGACACGGTCCAGCTCGGCATCAGCAACCTCGCCAAGCAGCTCGCCACAGTGGTAAGAACAAAAACAAAGAAATAAACAAAGAATATTGAAATCTATCGACAGAATGTCCTCATCATCCAAGCAAACGCGGTCATCGCCACCCTCCAAACCGACTTTACCCAGCTGCAGACGTCCTACAACGGCATGGCCCAGCCCACGTCGTTCCAAGGCTATCGTAAGCGCCGGCCCCTTGCTCCTTTTTTTAAATTCGTTCCTTCAACTAGAATACTCTGTCAACTCGTACTGCATGAAGTCGTTCCCCGAGCAGGAGCTGCCCGAGATCGTCCTGCCCAACCTCTCTGTGGCCGTGAACCTGGTCAACTCGATCAACCTGACGTCGCAGGCCGTCGACCTGGAGCAGATGGCCGGCAACGCCACCAACCTCATCGAGTCGCAGACCGTGCTTGCCCTGGAGATCGCCAAGCAGCAGTTCACGCCGTTCATCGCCTCGATCCAGGCGTCGGGCGAGCAGCTCGTCAACGAGACCCTGTCGCCCATCACCGACCAGGCGGCCCAGGTGCAGTCCGTCCTCAACGCGCTCGTGGACCAGTACGTCAACCCGGCCATCGTGGACCTCTCTATCGCCCTCCACATCCTCTTTGCCATGGTCTGGTTCTTTGTCGTGCTCGCGGCCGTCGGCTGGCTCCTGCGCAAGTCGTGGGTCCTCACGTGTGGCTCGGTCGTGGGCGTGATCGTCTTTGGCCTGTGCTGGATCGCCTGTGCCATCGTCTACGCGTCCGCGGTCGCTGTTGGGCAAGCATGCGTCCTCATCGACACGCAGACCATCGCCACCGTCCTCCCTCCTTCCTGGCAGGTAAAGCATACCGGCGTACAAATGCTTCAATTATCTACAATAATTATTGCAGGATCCCTCCAACCCCAACTATCCCACGATGCAGTTTATCCCTCTCGCCTATGCCGTAAGAGCGTTCATTCATCCTGCTGCCTTGCTAACCCTCTTGCTACGCAGATCATCAACGAGTGCACCCAGTCGGACGGCAGCTTTGACAACATTGTCATCGACGGCGTGTCCATCGGCAGCATGCTTGCGGCGATCGAGAGCGACCTCAACTCGAACGTGAACGCAGACATGTTTGTGGCCATGATCGAGCAGCTCAACATCCCCGGCCAGGTCTCGTCCAGCTTGGACGTGCTCTCCTCGTTCAACGCCTCGGCCATGTCCAGCCAGCTCGACTCGGTCGACTGGGAGTCGTACCTGTCGGCCCCCGTCCAGAGCACAAACAGCTCGTTCAACGACATCAGCCAGGAGTATCTCATGCCCTTTGGACAGGCCCTTGGCCAGATCAGCACCGTCCCAGTGGTACGACGGGTGCAAATTCCCTATCAATCTCAATTATTTTTCATAGGAATGCATGGTCTACTCCCCGCGCCCGCCCACCAACACACAGCCCTCGCAGCAGGACGCCCTCAACCGCATCAGCGCCATCCGCGTCCTGTACGACCGCATCGTCCAGACCGACATCCCGGCCGTCATGAACTCGCTCGTCACGCTGCAGGCCGCCTTCAACCAGACCGTGGGGCAGATCTACCAGCTTGACGTATGTCTCCCTTTCTTTTTTGTTTTGATCTAATTACCGTGCACTCCCCCCCCCCAAAAAAAAAAAAAAAAAAATACCAGGCCCTGCTCGTCAACGTGTTGAACGCGACCAACAGCGACCTCAGCACGTTTGTGCTCGGAGTGGACGCCCTCGTAGGCGGCATCGTCAACAACACCATCCCCAGCATCGTCGGCCAGGTCAAGGTCGCTGTCGCACAGGCCGTCACGCAGATCACGGCCGCGGCCGACTGCACGTACCTGGGCGACGACTTCAGGGCCGTCGAAAACAGCATGTGCTTTTACACCATGTGCGTCAAAATGTTTCTTTTAATTTCTAATTTCTTTGTTTATTTTTTTGCAGTCACAGCCTGGACGGCGTGTGGTGGGCCCTGGGCTTCTTTGCCGTGTTCCTGCTCCTGATCATCGCCGGCTTCATCCTCTCGAGCAAGCGCGTGCTGCCCATGAGCTACTGGGGCGACACCGAGGTGGGCACGCCGCCGTCCCGCAACCTGCTGGAGCCGCGCGCCTCTGCCGACGGCGCCGTCAGCATCAACCAGTCGTCGGTGGACTTCTTCATCCAAAAGGACCAGGCGATGCTCGCGGCCGTGACCGACATGACCCTGCGCGACCTGGCCGAGTCGTCGTCCAGCGACACCATCAACACCCTCGCCTCCTCCGTGGTCTCGCTGGACGACACGGGCACCATGATCGTCGTCACGCCCGTCTACGACCGCCAGCCCACGCCCGTCGAGAGCCCGCCCGGCTACTACCCCTTCACCCCGGCCTCTGCCACCCCGTCGTCAGCCGTCGCCGTCGTGGTGCAGCCGCAGTCGGTCGATCTCGCGTCGCAGGACGCACCACGTCCGCCACGGCGATCGGACCGCCCGCCCCGCTACCACGTCTGATGCGCATCGCCGGCTTTCCTTTTTCCATAGATCCCTCTGCTGCCCGCGCACCTTTGACTTTGTACTGCTAATTTTTTTAATTTATGAAAAAGGAGAAAGGGGAGCCAAAAAAAGAATGTGACCACGTGGCCTCGAGCGCTTCCAACGAAACATTCTTGTCCGCTTCTCGTTCTCTCTCCTCTCTCCCGTTTGCACCTTGCACACCGCCGGCCCGTGGTGGTACGGCAGCCCCGCTCACGGTGTCGCTGGTGCTGCCCTCTCAGCCCGAAACACCGCCCCCCCTAAAGCCCCCCCCTAAGCCCCTCTGCTCGTGGAACTTTTTTTGTTCTAAATCAACACACATGGTCTTTTTTGTTGTTTTCCCGCGGCTTGCTTGTCTCTCTTCCTTCTTCTCGCCGTCGTTTGTGGTGGTACTCGTGTTGTTTTTCATGCTCACGACGCAATCAAAGCCCTCTTTGCCCTCTTTGATTGGCAATCTTCCCCTGATCATGCGTGCCTGACCGTCGGCCCTAGGTCCGAATGGCTCCCACGCAGAAGCAGCAGCAGCTCAAGCAGCCCCTGCCCCTGCTGGCCACCATGGCCACCGTCGCCACCATCGTCGTGCTGGCATGCTTTGGCGGTGGTACGTTACGTCGCGGTTTGGGTGCCGGGTGTACTAACCCGCTCCCGAATCAATTTGCAGCCGCACAAGCGTACCAGTACCACAACTTCACCGCCTCCGAGCAGGCCACGTTCTACTACTACTCGAACGCGTCGTCCACGGGCTCGTTGCAGCCGTGGGTCAACATGGCAGCAGGTGTGCGCACTGATTCCACGCCAAACACAACGCAGATCGTCGACATCATCACCGACGACGGCTTTGACGTCTCGGCCCTGATCCAGGCCATGGAGGTACGTAGCCGACTGCCAACTGCGCGCCCTCCCCTCCCCCCCCCCACCTAAATTAAACTAACAGGGAGCCGTTGCCATCGTCGCCCTGTGCATTATTTTCACCATCCTGTCGTTCCTGACATGCGCCTTCTTCTACTGCTGCCGCGCCTGCGGGCTGTGCGGTGGCAGCGAGCCCCGCGCGGAGCCCTACACCAAGAAGGAGAAGCGGGATGTCCTCATTGTGCTCGTGGTCGCGCTGATCATGTGCAGGTACTGCCGTTGCATGCTTATTCCCCCCCAAAAAAATAACAAATGATAACAATTAGCATCGGGGCAATCATCGGCATCTACTCCAGCAACCTCATCGCCCAGGGAGTCACGGGCGTGGGCGTCGCGGCGGACCACACGCTCAACGACATCAACAACTTGCCGTCCGAAATCGTCACTGTCGTGGACAACATGCTCTTGGACCTCAACAACACGATCCAGACGATCATCGACAACATTGAGAACGTCCCCACGTCGTTTGTGAACGGGAGTCTCTCGCCGCTCATCGCGAATGTCACCATCCAAATACAAGCACTTCAGGCCGGTTTCGACAAGCTCCAACTAGACTTGACCAACATGGTAAGGCAGAAGCAAGGATGAGGCGTTGCTAATGGCCTCTCGCGTTTTCGCAGAACGCCACGGCCACAAACACCTCGGATGCCATGCAAACGCTGCTGACCGACTACTACAACTTCCAGGTCATGTACAACAACTTGACGGCCACTCACACGACTCCTTCTGGCGAAAGTACACTGATATTTTGAACACACACTTATCGGTGGCTTATATTTCATTGGCAAACAGCGTGGCAGTTCACCACGGAATGCTTCCCCACACAGGACATTTACAACTCGAGCAACACCGTGTTCCCTGATTCGAGCAACCTCCTCAACTACACCACCACGTTCAACTTGACCGCTGAATTGAACAACATGACTTCTCATTTTGACAACCTCACGGCCGCTGTGCTGAGCGAGGTCGACAGCTCCATTGGCCAAATCACAAGCACGATCGATCCGCTCATTCAGTCTGTGCAAACTCAAGTGAACCAGCTCATGAACAATGTAACTCCGAAAACCTTTTTTTTTCTTCTTCTGACTCGCCTTGCTTTCAGACCATCGACCCCATCTTTAACGAGATTTCCGGTATCAAGTCCACGATGGATTCGTATCTTCAGCCTGGAGGCCTGGTGTATGTGTCCAATTACTACAGGTATTTTCGTCTTCTTCTTCTTTTGGGGGCCCTAACCAAGCCAATTGCACGCACAGAAATGTCGGGATGTCGGTCTTATTTTCAATTATATGGATCGTGATGATATTGGCCATCTTGGGTCTGGTCATGAGAAAGTCGTACTGCCTGACTTGGTACTTTCTTTTTATTTTGTAATTACTTGTTAAATCTTTGTTTGTTTTTAGTGGCTCAAGTCTCTCGTTCACCCTCATGTGGCTGTTCTGGATTTTCTGCCTGTTCCAGTACATTATCGCGGTACCCCTCGGACTCGTGTGCTCTGGCATCCAGAACGAGGACATCATGTCGATCATCCCCAGCTCGTTGTCGAGCTCGTCCATCAACGACACCCTGAATGATTTCTACATGGTAACCTTTTTAATTCATTTTTTTTTAAGTCATAAAGAAAAGGAACTGATGCGATAAACCCCCCCTCCCTCCCTCCTCTTGACAGGTCATTAACGAGTGCACCCAGCCTGACGGAAACATTGCCAACCTCACCATCATGGGCTACAGCATGCAGTACTACATCAACGAGCTGCCCGAAAAGTTCAACAGTACCATCGATCAGCTCAACCTGGACAGCCTCGTTGACAACATCAACATCGCCGACCAGATTCCAAACGCAAACTTTACGGCGTCCCTCAATCTCGTTGGCTACGAAAGCACTCTCCAGTCACTCTCCTCCACCAACTATGATGGGCCAATCGATTCGATCCAAGGCAATCTCACAAACATCGGAAACAACGTCACGACGTTGCTCACCGCCATGCAATTGCTCACCCAAAACCCCCCGACCCTCTTGGTACGCTCGACTCTTTTCTTTTTTTTGGGTGTGTGTGTGTTAATACAACTTCCGGTTTCCCCTAGACGCCCTTGTGCCTCACCTGCAACCCTACAAGTGACCCGACTGGTGATTGCAGTAGTGGCGCCAACCAATCGTACTACGACGTCTTGAATCTTCTGCTCAAGATCAACAATACCGACATTCCCCAAGTCAACACGTATCTCAATCAGCTGAAGAACCAAAGCTTCAGCCTGCAAACGGACGCCAACACGACGATCGTAAACTGACATAAACAAAACAAAGTTCCCTAAACTAAGCGCGCCTTTTTGTTTGTTTATCGTAGCCCCTGATCGACGACTTGACTGCGTTGACCAACAACATCACCGCCGTGCTCGTCACGACGTCCACCAACTTTATCAACAACCTCAAGAACACGGTGCTCCCTGCGCAGATCGCTTTTGCTCGTCAGTTTGTGAACACGGTCGTGGACGATATTATTGGCTTGGCCGCCTGCTACCCCTACGGGCAAGACTACATGGCTGCCATCAACAGCATCTGCGTTCTTTTCCTGTAAGACCGCTGTCATAGGACATTCTTTTTCGACTGATCGCTTGTCTGGCTGCAGTGGAGGCCTCGATGCAGTCTGGTGGGCGTGCGGCTACATGGGCTTCTTCCTCGTCCTGCTCGTGGTTGGCCTCACAATGACCGCCAAGCGCGTGCTCCTGGCAACACCCAAGGATGACGCCTTTGTACGCGACGCTGAATTTTTTTTTTTTCGATTTTTGTTTGAATTTTATTCCAATCGTAGGAGGAGGGCAACGCCAACAACTACGAGATGGAGCTCACTCACGGCAACGAGTCTGCCCAGCAAGGCGCCCATGCAGGAAACTCGTCTTCCGCCGGCCCAGAGGAGCTGCCAACTTACGAAGAAGTTGATGCCTTCCAGAAGTAATTCACACAGTACACAGTACATATGCCGTGCCAGTCCCCTCTGATTTTTGTTTCCTCTCGAGTCATAAAAGAAGTCCCGATACTCTTTATTCTTTTACCAATCTGAATCATCAGTATTTTTCTGTCGTTCTGTCATGTCAGTTTCCTGCGTGGTGTGTCGTTTGTATAGGCACATAAAGAAAGAAAGAAAGGAAAAACAACAACCATAAGCTACTCCTGACCATCCGCCGCCGCTGTCTTTCGGACGCGCTTCTGGGCAAGGAAACGCTCACGGCGATTGCGGCTCCGCTTGGCGGCTGCCTCTGCTTGGGTCTCTTCGGGTGCATCCAGTCCGACCTAATCAATAAAGAAAATAAAAATAAATAAAAAACTACTTTTACAATATTACGCACCGCCTTGGTCGTGTACTCGTCGTCGTCCTCGTCGTTGCCCGCCGCACCAGCAGCAGAATCGCCGCTGCCAGGACGCATGATGCTGATCTTGCGCAGCTCGCCGTACTGGTACTTGAACGCCGGCTTTCCCGCCACGGCGATGGATCCGTTGACGTTGACGCCACTGTCGAGGTTTGCCTGTGTGTCCGCATCAAACTCAAACAGCTGCTCGGGCGCCGCCTCGGCATCGAGAGACTTGTAGCTTGCAGCAGCGGTAGTCTTGAGCTTGAGGCACGACAGCAGCCGCTCGGTCGTTTGGTCCGTCGACAGCCACAGACGGCCCGCAGCGTCAAAGGAGAGGTCGACGGGGTTTCCGTCGGTCGCGTGCACGCCCACAAACTCGAGCGTGTTGTTGGCCGTGAGGTGGAACAGGTACAGGGCTGGTTGGCTAATTTGTTCATAATTGCATTAATAATTGAATTTGTTTCAGGTTGTTTTGGGCGTTACTATTCTGCGGCCACCACGACCACGTTGCCGTGCGAGACAATGCGCATCACGTCCAGGTTGGCTGCTGCTGCTGCCTCGCCCTCCTCCGCCTCGCTGCTGCCTCCGGCAACAGCACCGGTCTTCTTGCCGTAGAGCCGCGCGAGGTCGACTGTCTGCAGGGCCACACACTTGTCATAGTCCCACAGGATGAGCAGCCCGTCGCCGCCGCCAGAGAGCAGCAGCCGTTGCTTGCCCTGCTGGTGAGCAGGGATGTGCACACACGTCACAAACTGAAAGTGTCCCAGGCAAAAGCCCTCGACCACAAAGGCCTTTGGGTAGCGACTGACGCGGATCTTCTCGTCGCGGTCGCTGGTGATGAGCAGGTCGTTGTCGCTGCCCACGACCAGATCGGTCACGATGGAGAGGTGGCCCATCAGCAGTGACGCCGTGAGGCCAACGGGCGCTGAAGTAGCTGCTGCTGCTGTTGGCGTTGCTGTTGGCAATGCTGGTGTTGGCGTTGCAGGGACACTGGCGCCCGCGGCCCCCCCCACCGCCTGATGAGGGCCGCCAAAGGTGTAGCTCCACACGTCGCCAAACTTGTCGGCCGCAAGCAGGTCCGTCCCCGTGTGCGCAAACGTCAACGTCGACACCCGCTTTGCCGCCGTCCCCTCCGCCTTGAGCGTCCACGTGGCACAGTCCCACACCTTGATCGCCTTGTCGTCCGACGTCGTGGCCAAGAGGGACCCGTCGCCGTTGACCGTGGCAGACAGGATCGCCTGTGTGCCGTGTGCGCCAGCGATGACGTGCTGGCCGGCGGCGGAGGGGCCGCACTTGCTGGCGAGCGTGCTGGCGACGACCTTGCCGCTCCTGTTTTTGTGCCGAGTGGGGCGGGCAGAGGCAGGAGGAATGAGAACCGAAAGACAACACTGCAGGAACGACAGACGTACACAGTGTCCACCACGTCAAAGTTGCTGCCATAGACCAGCACCGCACGTGCCGCCGCCGCCGCCGCCGCCGCCGCCGAAGCTGCAGCTGCGCCACCACCAGCAGCAGCTGCGCCGCCCACGGCAGCACGGGTGGCCGCAGCGGCACCGCTCAGCAACACGGACGAGAACGGCAGGCGCCACGTGGCAGAGGACATCTTTTTTGCCACCGGGGGAAAGTGAGCGGCCCAATTTTTTGGCGCCCGATTGCCTGTGTTGCCAGCGACCACTACAACAGCCGCACTCTTGTCTACTCGAGAGTAATTGGGAAAGAGAACATGGCAAACCAAAATATTTTTAGTTATTTTATTTCGGACCGCTGCTTTGAAAATAATCCGTCACGATGCTATATTTTCTTATTCCTTCAAAGAGCGTCGCTCTCTCTGTTCTTTCGTACAGTTGCCCGGTCAGCTACTAGGAGTGGCGAGCGACTTGGACATGTACGGCCCGTCCAGCTCGTAGCCCAGCTTGCGGTAGTAGTTTCGCGTGCCCACCCCCGAGATGACGGCCAGCTTGACCGACCCGTGCTCGTCCCGTGCGATGCGCTCCGCCTCCTCCATCAGCAACGTGCCAAAGCCCTGGTGCTGGAACTTTTTGGGGTCGCGGCTGTGGATGGGCACGACACTGCCGTACACGTGCAGCTCGCGCACGATCGACGTTCGCTCCTTGAGCTCGGGTCGGAACGTGTTGGGCCCGCACTTGCGCAGACGCAGCAGGCCCACAAGGATGTCCTGCACAGGGTCCTCGTACGACAGGAACGTCTCCCACCCGCCATTGGCCGTGTAGTCGCGACGGATCAGCTCAACCTGGTCGGGGCGCACCTTGTGGTGGATGTCCACAATGCCCACCTCGCGCGTCCTCACGTCGCGGCACGTCGTCCCGTAGTCCTTCATGCGCGCAAGGGCGAGCTCGCGCAGGTTGCCGTGCTCCACACCAGACGAAACTAGCGGCATCGGGATATCGCTGATTATTTTTAAAAAAATTAAGTACGAATCACAATAATTGAAGTTTCGTATTTGTTTTATACCGCTGGACACGATAGACGCGGGTCCACGGCGGGACCAGCGACAGGATCTTGGCCGTCAGGTCAACCAGGGTCTCGGGCGTGTAGTTTTGGTACCGTTTGGTCCTCCACAGCTCGTACAGGCCCGTGCCGCGGATCACGAGCGTCGGGTACAGCTTGAGGCCGTCGGGGCGGAACGCGGGGTTGGAAAACAGCTCCTGATGATATAATTTATTCAATTGTTATTTTATTTAAAATGAAAGACAGCTACGATAAACTGCTCAATGTCACGCTCGAGGCCAACGTTGGGCAGATCGGGCATCATATGGGAAACGACTTTGAAACCCGCATCCTTGGACATTTCAAACGACTCTGACACGGCCTTGACTGTATGCCCACTAGGTGGAGTAATAAAATATATAAGTATATACCAACTATGTACTTTATATTAATAGTATTATTTTACCGGTTCGTGTCGCGGGCCACGTCCTCGTACACGCTCTGTACACCGATCTCGAGGCGCGTGCATCCGTACCGCAGCATCTGGCTCAGATGAGGGCGCAAGCTATTCGAAACAGTAAGAGAAAACTCATAGGAATAAAAAAAAACATGCCAGTAGTCTGGCCTGGTCTCGATGGTAATGCCGATGCACTTTGTCTTGCTCTGCTCCGAGAAGCGCACTGCCTCGTCCACGTTGCTGCTCGTGTGCCCCGACAGCGCGTCGTGCAGACTGCGGATAAAGTAGTCCTTGTAGTCGTCGGGCAGGGACATGAACGTGCCGCCCATGACAATGTACTCGACCTTGTCGACGCTGTGCCCGAGCGAGCGCAGCTGGTCCATCCGGTGCTTGGCCTGGTGCAGCGGGTTGTACCGTGCGCGGATGGCCCTCATCGACGTCTGTGTTTGTTTATTCAGTCCATTAGCACATTTCTGACGCGACGTAAACGCACCGGCTCAAAGCCTGTGTAGCTCTGCGTCGAGTACTCAAAGTCAGAGTCGGGTCCACCTAACAATTCCATACAACATATTTAGTAATACAGAAGGGGTCGGCATGCGATGTACCTGGACAGTACACACAGATGTTGCCCGTCATGGCAATGTGCGGGCAGCGGTGGGGTTTGGACATGACGGCCACCGCGGCAATCTGAAAAATAAAAAATAAATATTTATTACTATAAATAACGCCATACACACACAAAAAAAAAACATACACCACTTGCTGTTCGAATGGGCTTTGCCTTGAGCCTCGGTACCAACAGCGCCTTGTGCTGCTCGGGGATGGCCGCGAGGATGTCCACCAGCTTGGGCTGAGCGGGCAGGTGCAGCTCGCGCGAGACCTGGCTCTTGAGTGCTGCAACAAAGCCCAACAGCACCACAGGCTCGTTAGACCCGTCCATCCATCCATCCATCCATCCATCCGTCGTTCCAGTTTGCTTACCATTGAGGTTGACATCACGGCCCTCCTGTGCCGCCACAACGAGGTGACGCACAATCTCTGCGCACGCCTGCACGAGCACGTCGCCCTTGATGCCGCCCGTCGCAGACGATGCCGACGACGACGATGACGACGACGACGACTGCTTGCCGCCCTTCTTCGTCGAGGCCGTCGTGGCCTTGGAACTTGACGGACGCGTGGACTCGGACATATTTGAAAGTGAACGGCCCTGACAAAAGTTGCTGCTTTCATCATGCGGCTTTGCCATGATCGTCCATTTGCAAGATATTCAACCCCCACGATGCTCAGATAAATTGTAAAGTACTGTTTGTCTTATATAATTGCGACAAAGAAGCATCGCTACTGGGAGGAGTCTGCTTGGAGGGTCGCCAGCCTCTCCCTTCGCATCTCCTCGATTGCCTGCTTGATGTTTTCGTTGAGCTGGTCGGCCTGGTTGGAAAGCATGTCCACGAGGGCGTCGGCGTTGTCCAGCTGCTCGTTGATCTTGCGGATCTCTTCTGCCTCGTCGCCGTCCAGTGGCACGTCGTCGTCGTCGTCGTCGTCGTCGTCGTCATACGCTTCTTCATCGTCGCCCTCGCCCTCGTCCTCCTCCTCCGTGCTCAGCATCGTCGGATCCACCCCGGCCAACTTGAGCTGCTCCAAAAGGTCCTTGGCCTGCCGTTCCAGCTCACTGTTCTCGTTTTGCAGGGCCGCATCCAGGGCAAAGAATGCGTACGGGTCGTTCTACAGAGGGACACCGATGAGAAGCTGCCCAGATGGATACATGCTTGCATCACGCACCTGTTGTTTCTGTGCCATCGCTGTCTAGGTGACCTGCTGAATTAAAAAAGACCACGAGGTTCAGTCGAGGTTGAACACGATAGGAAAAAAAATAACGGCAACGAGCATGCGATCGAGACCGATTAGCCGAACCAGCACATCGCCCTCACACGCCGCACGTCACACACCACGAAAAACAGGCCCGCACAACCAAGCCAGGCAAAACATGTTTTGACGACCACATTTCCAAAATGCTCTCCCTAAGGTAACTGACCCACGTTGCTTCTTTTGTGCCTTCTGTGTCTTCTGTTGCTGACTGGCCCCCCAATGACCACCACGAACAAGCAGCAGCAGCACCACCATCCGGATCAGCAGATCGATGACGACGACGGCCTTTGTCCGCGTGGCCACCATGTCCACGACTGCAAAGGTGTGTGTACCCAATCCAACAACGACAATGAAAACTCTGGCCTTATTAGATTGGGTTCATCGGCCTCGGCAACATGGGCGCTCACATGGCGCGCAACCTGCTCAAGGGCGGCGAGAACGTGACCGTGTTTGACCTGAACGCAGAGGCGGTCAAGAGCCTCAAGGCATCGGGCGCCTCATCGGCCGGTACAACTCGTTCTAAAATAAAAAATAAACATAATAAATATGTACTTCAGACACGCCAAAGGACCTGGCCAGCAAAGCCGACGTGCTGATCACGATGCTGCCGTCGTCGCCGCACGTGGCCGACGTCTACGGTAACGTCGTGGGCGCGATCAAGAAGGGCTCGCTGCTGATCGACTGCTCGACCATCGACCCCACCGTGTCGCGCACCCTGGCCAAGCAGGCCAACGAGGCCGGCCTGCTCACGGTCGACGCGCCTGTGTCGGGCGGCGTGGGAGGCGCCGAGGCCGGCACGCTCACGTTCATGGTCGGTGGATCGGTGGCCGCGTTTGACAAGGCAAAGCCCGTGCTGCAGAAGATGGGCAAGAACATTGTGCATTGCGGCGACAGTGGCAACGGCCAGGTATCTTTGAAAGCAAGACAGAAAGGAAAGGAGCCGTCTTACAAACAAGCAAACCAAAAACGACTAGGTCGTCAAGATCTGCAACAACATGCTCCTGGGCATCACCATGGTCGGCACGGCCGAGACCATGAACCTGGGCGTGCGCCTGGGCATGGACCCCAAGCTGCTTGCGTCCATCATCAACACGTCGTCCGGCCGCAACTGGTCGTGCGACACAAACAACCCGGTCCCTGGCGTCATGCCCAACGCCCCCGCGTCGCGTGGCTACACCGTAAGAAAAAAAAATAGGATAAAACGCACAGGCAGTGTAACAGGTTATCATGATATGCTAGGGCGGCTTTGGATCGGCCCTGATGGCCAAGGACCTCGGCCTGGCCAACGCGGCCGCCTCGTCCTCGCAGTCGGCCATCAAGCTGGGCGACCTCGCCAGCCAGATCTACCAGCAGATGCTCAAGGAGGGCTACAGCGGCAAGGACTTTTCCTCTGTCTACCAGTGGCTGAGCGAACACAGCGGTGCTGGCAAGCAGTAAATGAGAGCGATTAGCGCAAGGAAAGAATAAATAAATAAAAATAATAAAAATAATAAAAATAAAATCTGAAAATAAGATACGAAGAAAGCTGAGAGAAACAACAACCAAAAAAAAAAGGCAATTACAGAATAGACTCGAATAAAAAAATAAACTAACCAGCCTGGCAAAAAACACATGCCATATTTGACGATGTCGCACCCCTATCACTGGCGGGGTTTGGTGACCCTTTGTGTGCTGGCGTGCGCGGTGGGCGTGCGCGTCGCCGTGCCGCTGGTGACCTCCGTGTCCTCCGTGCGCCCGGGCGTGCACCGCTGGTGGTCCTCGCCGGCCACGAACCCTGCTGCGCTGGACGAGGCCGTGTTCCTGCTGCACCACGACAGTGATCCCTACGAGGCGGGACGGCACGGGGTGGTGCACGATCCCCCGCTGGTCGTGGCCCTCGCTGCCTCGGCGACGACGGTGGTGCGAGGGGCCACACCACCGCCGCCACTGCTGCTGCTGGTCATCAACGTGACGGGGGCAGCACTGCTCGATCTAGTGGCCGCATTGCTGTTGCGAAAGGTGGCCCTGGAGGTGCACCGCAACGGGATGACCGGGGCGCAACGGGCCGACACCGTCCTTTCGCCCAACGTGGTTGCGCTGCTGTAACGTCACTCCGCCCCAAGCCAAGGGAAGCCATGGCAGCTGACCTTGTGTCGAAATAATAAATAGGTACATGTTTAACCCGTTCACCATCGCCTCGTCCGTCGCAAGACCTGCGCTCACACAGCAGTTCACGAGCATCGCCCTGCTGGCGGCACTCCAACAGGGCCTGGCACACAAGGGCGGTGTGAGGGCGGCTGCGTGGCTGGCAGTGGCCGCGTACCTGGCGCTGTACCCGGCGATGCTGCTGTTGCCGTTGCTGGCCATGTCGGTGCGTTATTGGACGCTGTGAAGACTGACAAACCCCCCCATCTCTCCGCCCATCTGCAGAGGACGTGGCCAAAGGGACTGCTCACCGTCGTCGTGTTTGTGGCCTCCTTTGCGGCACTGCTGGGCTTGTCGTTTCTCTATTTGGGATCGCACTCGTGGCGCTTTGTCGACGCGACCTACGGCTTTCTGTGAGTCAAATCTTTTCTATTCATTATTTATCCATTCCATTCAATCACTTAGACTGGCAGTCCCAGACCTCTCGCCCAACGTCGGCCTGTTCTGGTACTTTTTCATCGAGATGTTTGACGTCTTTCGCACGTTCTTCCTCGTCCTGCTGCAGGCCCATGTGT
>Ga0302227_10001833_pt1 | contig 15376 bp, 16 predicted proteins | sample II_Palsa_N1_1_FD_193525 | JGI IMG/M metagenome (GOLD analysis project Ga0302227, IMG submission 193525) | Peat permafrost microbial communities from Stordalen Mire near Abisko, Sweden - II_Palsa_N1_1 | ecosystem: Environmental > Terrestrial > Soil > Palsa > Peat permafrost | place: Sweden...
AATAGAGCCAGATATTCAGCTGACCAATGCCCGCATGAATTTTGGCGCCAGCATTCAACCGAGTATTTTCTCGATCTTCAAACTTCAAACAACTTACTCCAGTTCAGTGGATCTCATATTCATTCTTGTTTACAGCTCACTCGGGAACGGTTGTCTGCACCCTGTACCAGATGCCGATCACATGACTTTTCCCCCCTTGTTGTAGCCTAGCTCTGTTTCAGACGGGGCCCCCTGTCTTGCCTACATACACTCACCTACAGCTTCTTAGATCTGCAATCAAGTCCTCTTTCTCGGGTGACACCCTGTCCTGCAACATCGAGACGAAGAACCGCGCATCAACATCGCTACAAGGATAACTATCCTTCTTGTTGCCTCGAAACGAAGAAATCATCCCCAGTCACGCTTCTGGGTGTGTTCACGGCGATAATGCTCAAAGGCACGCTCTCGTCACAAGCAAATGGAACCATGTCCCTACCGGCAGTCTCTAGCACGACTGAAGTGGTGACAGAGGAAGCGACATGCTTGCAAGAGCTGAGCGATGCCGAGGCAATACATGGCCCATACAATCCACAACTATCATCTGCCATTCAGAAACTCAGCGACTTCTATCAAAAATCAGGGGAAAGCACAAAGTTGGAGAGCATGCTTCAGCGAACTCTGATGTTGGACGAGAGGACAGCGGGGCGCATCCACAGAGACACGAATGGGACTTCCTTCAAGTTGACTGATGTATATATCCAGGGTGGGAAACTGAAAGAAGCGCGTATCTTGCTTGAGAGAATCGAGGAAAGCTACCGGAAGCTAGAAACTAATCCGAATAGCGAACTTCGTGTACTGTATCGGACTGAAATGGATGTTGAAAGGCTTGTACTGCGTCGACTTGGGCTCGAATTCAGAAAGCGGAATTTTCACGATGGGGCGGTCAACGTGCTAGAGCGTGCGTTCGAAAGCCACAGTAAAGCACTTGGGGACACTCACACCACTACTATCACGGTTAGTAAGGCGCTATCGTACAGCTATCTTCAGCAGTTCTATCAGCAGCCGCTTCGGGATGACCGCCCACGACACCAGTGCGTCGTTAAGCTCGCTCAGCTATGCAAACGGACGCTGAAAGTTGAACGAGGCCCCATTTGGATGTTGGGACTTATGTGTCTGCGGAGTAACGATGCGGTTAATGCCTCTTTCGCATTTAAACAACCAACCAACTCCGGATTCTGCGAGACCTGCAAAGAAAAAATCAAACCTCGAACTCGATGGCTTGCTTGCAAGTCATGTCTGTTGCTGTGTGTTTGCGACGGCTGTTATCAGAAGTGGGAAGCGCGTACCGAGCACGAGAAACCGCTCATAGCCACTTGCGCAGGCCATACATTCTATATTGTTGGTGTGGAAGACACAGACCAAGCTTCTGCCAGAGGTGTTGACGATGAGGAAGAAGTTGGCCTATGGCTAAGCAAAATCATAGATCAGAAAACTACGCAAGCGACCACCAATTTGTTTTTGGATTATTGGGAGCGCCGTGGGAAGCCCGAAGAGCTCCGAGAATTTCGCAGCCCTGTCTACTTTTACGAAAGCGATTCTCTTCCCGCGCTCGTTGATGAAGTGAAAGCAAAGGCGGTATCTATGCAAATGCTTAAGTGGCGCAAATCGTGGATAACTGTCAGTGTACCGATGTTGCTTGGTCTCTTCTTTACACCAAAAGGTAAGCCAGTTCGGCATTACTCGTCCAAGTCTTCTCCCAATGCTCAATTCTGACAAACAATTTCTAAGGATTCTCAATTCTGGAATTGCCGCAGCGGAAGCTTGATGAGACCGCATCCGAGGATGATCTTGAATCTGAGCTTGTAGAGCGCGCACACGCAATCTTACGTTTGGCCGGAGTTCCAGCTGCATCAGCTTCTGAACATGACATGCTGCGGCATGAGCCAGAGTCAGTCGTCGCGAAGCTTTACCAAAATTTTCGACTCACCGAGCATGGAAATTGTATACGACTTCTGGCACTCCTACCTGGTGAGGGACCAATATTAAAAGCCACAATATATTGCGTGAATCTGTCGTCGAACCCTATCTACGAAGCCTTATCATACGTGTGGGGGGAAATGGAAGCCAAAGCTAGTCACTTCATCGAAATTGAGGGCACAAATATGGAGATAACCCCAAATCTCTATCATGCTCTTCAAGCTCTACGCATGAAAGAGAACTCTCGTGTTCTATGGGTGGACTCACTGTGTATCAACCAAAGCGACAACAAAGATAAAGAAATCCAGATTGGCATGATGCTCGACATTTACAGTCCGCGCAGCATGTCATTGTTTATCTGGGCGAGCCGAACGCTGGCAGCCTCGCGCTCTTCTCCTTCCTCAACCGGAACGTTCTTGAAGGCGATTCAGTTGACAATGCTATTAAAGACTTGGGCCTGAATGAGAGAAATATGCGAGAATTACTCGAAGCTTACATTCATTTCTGTCACCTGCCGTGGTGGAACCGAATTTGGGTTCAGCAAGAGTACAGCCTTTCACGTACCCATCCAACATTTCACCTTGGACGGAACTCAATTCAAGCGTCCCATCTACTACGAGACTGCAAAATGCTGCAGAGAAATATCGCAAATCATCTTATACCATTTGCGGCGGAATTCAACCTCCATCTTGACGTTCAAACGTCATGGCAGCCCATTATGAGGCAAATATTTCATGTCTATGGTGTACTAACGCTCCGTTCGGCTCAAAATCAATCGGAATTTGCTCACCTGTGGCTACCAAGGGGCGTTCTAAAAAAGGTAAATTTGAGGTGCACCAACCCTCGAGACAGGATACGAAGGCGGCGGGCGTTGAAATCCGTCCAACTCGCTAAGCGAGGATTTTGGCTGTCTAGGGGCTACACGGTTATAAATGTCTTGTAATTTCTCCCCCATTTAATTGTTATAAAAATCTCAGAAAAGATTGACGTGCTATTTTTCTATTATATAAAACTCTTACAGAAAGTTTTGGGCGTTGTGTTGGGAATTGGTGCGACTTTCCGCGCAGGGCGATTTTGGTGTTCTCGCACGCACTCTGGCAGATGGACGATTTTCAACGCCCGTCGCCTTCGTATATGGTATGCGTTCCCTTTTGGACCAAGTTTCGCAAACTTTCTTCACTCCCAACTATTCGGAGTCCGTCGCGACTGCTTTCTATAAGCTTGCAACCTGGGTTCTGGCTATGGATGGATGGCAGCAAGTCTTCTGGTGGTATCCTTACAGATTCTCATCTAGCCTGCCTTCCTGGGTACCGGATTTTACCAAGCCAATACCAGAGGCCGCGATGCTGGAGCACAACTTATTTGATTACGGAAAGTTGAAGAAAAGCTCACCCTGCCCACTCGCTATTCGGGACGGCGTTTTAGCCATGGAGGGATACCTACTGGACTCAGTAAGCCAAGTATATGCCATCACCCAATCTGATTGGCCGAATACCGTCCGAGAGCTTTGGTTCCTCGAGAACATTTTTGCTACCACCCCAAGTGCAGCGTTGCTCAGAAAGTCCCCTCCACTATTCAAGGCACTGCCAATGCTTCAAACTCGAGATCTCATACGAAAATAGGTTTCTCACATCGTCAAACGAGACATGGAAAGCATAGTTTTCGAGCTGCCGCCTTTCAATGTATTCGAGAAGGGCGATATTCTCAAATCAACTTTCGACCCTTTCTTCGACGCAGTAAAGGATGCCTATAAAACCCACATCTCCACGTGCGAAAGCTTAGTGGAGCAATCACGAGGTCTTTCCAAAGACATCGTACTTGCTTCAGCTCGCGCCCGGGCTCTACTCAGTTTTCAGGTGCTTGAGCACCAGAAACTTGCTTACGCCTTCATGCAAATATGTGGTCGGCTTTCAAAGCTGCACTTATACCTGGAGAAAGCCAATCACTCCAGCACAGATCTATTTGGCGCTGCATTATTCGACTACCCAAACCTTTTAGATCAAATCAAAGACTTGAGAAAGCCAAGTCTACCTTGCCAATCCAACGCTTCTCAGATATCTGTTGTCTCCACGAAGTTACGCGATCTCAAAGTTCCCACAGACAAGGATAATTCTACAGATTGGATTCCCAGCAATGAGTCAGGCATAGCTACGAAAATAAAACCCTGCTACGAAGTATTGCAGTATCACATCACAGCATGCGAGTTCGAGGAGGAGGTTCGAATGAGAGTGCGACTTGTCCTGTGCTTCGTTAATGCTATTCGATCCTTCCCAGATTCCACCCAAAAGAGATCCAGTACAAATGATGACTCCTACCTACCATACCGAGATCAGCAAATGGCAGATCAAGACACGACAATGAAAACTATTACAGAAGATTATGAGCTATACATGAGGCTGAGTCGAATGATAGTCGAGGATACGCGCCAGTATTTTGAATCTCTTGATGCCCGGTATCCCAACGACGACGACATCTCGGCGTTGATCTCAGAGTACAAGACGGTATCAGAAGCTAGAGAGACAACATCAAATACTCTCAAGACCACAACGGAGACTGCAACTGCGAAGTTGGAAGAGGCCAAGCCCAAAATCATGGGAAATAGTATGTTCCTCCACGGCGAAAAGGCGTTTGAGCGTGAGTCATACGAGCACGCGACGTGGCTCTCTGGGCGAAGGTTTTTCGAAACTGAATTTGGACTTGTGGGGATGGGCTGCCAGGGAATCACGAATATCCAGGTGAAAGATAAGGTCGTTGTGTTGAAGAATACAGAATTTCCGATGGTTATTCGGGAGACGGAGGACAAGCAGTATCATACGATTGTCGGGTATGCGATTGTGAGGGGTTTCAAGTATGAGGAATTTGAGAAATTGGGGAGGTTTCAGAAGCCGTTAAGGCAGGCGTTTTACTTTCGTTGAGGTTGCGGCTTCATACCTGGGCGGCGGCGAACGCAGGTGCGACGACGAGGCTCTGGATTTCTTATTCTAGCAAAGCAGTGGGGATTCACTGAATTTGACAAACTTTAAAATGATATGTTCGAAGCATATCAGGGCGATTGGTCACGATACCTACGTTCCAATACAGAGTTCGTGAGATACAGCTCTATGAGATACCTGAAAAGGAACTGCTTTGTCTGAAATCAACGGCATTTAATAGAAGGCAATATAGGATATTTACAAACACGAATTTGAAAATCTTTCCCCGCTAACCCTTTAAACTTTCCCCGTCTCCTCAAGTACGCTAAACAACTTACCAAATCCCTCAAGCAAGCTCTCAATCTTTCTCTCCTTCTCCTGGCCCTCTACTTAGCTTACTTTAACTCCTTTTTTATTTATACTAATTTTATACTCTCATTAAAGAATAAATTTACCCGTTTAATACTTTTTTACTTTTAGTTCTTTTTATATATTTATTAAACCCTAAATCCGTTCTATAGCCTTTAGTGTTACCTGCCAGCGACTCAAGTGTAGTTATACTGCAGATTGCTTAATGTGGTTACTTTTGTAACTCCTTCGTAGATCGATGAACTCCTCTACCGTCAAGCATATCTGTGGGGCAAAAAGAACAAACCCAAATAAATAAGCAGAAACCACAAGCTCCTTGGATTGGATTACTCCCACAACAAAAGGCACATAACTGAACAATATCCCAGAATAGAAGAAAATACAGGAAATCACAGCGAATCGATAATTTTTTTTGCTCAATCCTTCCCGTGGTGTTGCATCGTGTGACGGGTCTTCATCCTGCGCATTTTCGCCTGGTTTTATCAAGGATATATCCGTCCGCATTTCTGCAAATGTTAGACCGAGTGCAAACGGTATACTTTGAAGAACCTGCCTTGCATAACTAGAAATACAGTAAAGATAGGAAGAAGAAGGGTCAAGAGCGTTACAATCTGGCCGAACCCGAGTGCGGCGGGCTTGGTTACTGAAGCGGTTTCGCCCTGGGGAAGATTCCAGTCTGGGGCCTTCACCCACCGGAATAGTACGAACATGATACCCATGGCTGCGATGGCTGTCAACCATATCAAGTCCCATATAATACTACCCTTGAGATCAACGAGGGCTAATTTGACGGAGTAGTAGAATATGTCGATCTTGCCCCTGAGCGTCGTTGAGCGATCGTTATCAGCCTCAATGTCCTTTAACTTCTTAATGATAAGGTCTCGGGCAGCAAGCGGGTGCGGGATGTGCAAATGTGACGCTAGTAATCGGCAAACATAGCTACGAGAACTATCCGTAGTGTGTCCAGTATATAGACCAACCACGCGGTTTGTGAATATCACTATCCAGATAATGAAGGATATTCCGGCGCCAAATCGGTCGATGAATGCACGTGGATTAGCAGGCATTCTCCAGGCACAGTAAAGGCATAGGTCCGGAACCATGGTAATATAGTTCAGCACTGCCCTGCCAGACAAGAGCAGCATAGCAGTGATAACTAAGCCAGTAACCCGATATAAACGAATCCACGGATGGCTCTCGAGATAACTGAACGGAGTGGCGTTAATTTAACTTGTAATAAAAGGACTAGAAAGATTATTTACCTCTTAAGCGGGAGAAGGGCGTAAAGTTGCACAGTAATCGACATCCATATGATCATTATGGACATCAGAAAGCTGTAAAGAGAAGTATCGCATTTTGCAAAAGCGGCGATTCCGAATGCCATGCTCGGTATTACAGCTTGGTCAGAGAAGGCATTCATGAGCTTCTCCATTGCTCGGTACCTTGCTGGTCGTCGAGCAAAGTTGTCTTTAGTCGTCTTTAAGCGGAACAAGCTGCGAATTGCAAGGATCACAATCCGATCGACATCGTTAATATACAAATCTGGTAAAGAGTCCGTGATATAGCCAATACAAAAAGTGCTAACACTCAATAATTGAATAATGAGGTAGTAAACGATTATCTATTCGCATTGTCGAGGTCAACGTTTGGCCTATACAAGGACATTAAGATGGAATTACTTACTGCAATTCCTGTTATATCTGTGTTAATGAAGTTTTTAGTCGTACACGAAATGTTTGTCCCACCGCACGAGTAGAAACTCGTCCTATTCATGATGAAATGTGGAGATTTCGACACTACTATTAATTGTGTAAAGAGCAGCCGCCGCAGCTAGCCTTGTATGAATACTTTTTTGTCGGGCGAGAAAGGAGCTCCAGCAAGTGATGGAAATGTGACTTTGCTATATTATAGGCGAGTCGCTCCTTATAAGCTGCCTCTAATGAGCATATTGCACGAGTAGCAGAGCCTGAGTCAAGCAAATGCTCCGCCCCTTTTGGAATGCTAGCCGTAGGTCCGTAACAGCCTTGCGAATACAATCCCAAAAAAAAAGTGCGCCAATAACGCCTAAGTGGAGAAGCCTTGCTCGCTCAAAGATGCACATTATGCCTTGCCGCTCGTTCGTTTCTTTTTGGGCATCCAGACCGGGCGGTGGGCGCAAAGTTACCAAAACTCAGCTTCACAGGACTGGTGCCACGTTGCCAGGACTTATCCTGGACCGCCCCGAGAGGATGGACCTCTACTTGAGCAACAAAGTTGCCGGATGTTCATGAGCGCCAACAAATCCTCTAGCGATCTATTTTAATGCCTTGAAAAAAAGTTGAAGTGGTTCACCTTTCGCACTAGCACGAACTTGTCCAGTGAGTGCCAACTAGAAAATATTTGCCCTTCACGCGATGTGTTTCCACGCAACGAGACCTCGCGCTTTCTTTACCTCATCACTCACTCAGCCCAGCGCTCTGAGTTTCAGGGCCCCGGTGTACGGAGAGTGTTGAGATAAGTAGAGGTCCAACTTGACTTAGTCATGTGACTCACGGTCACTGGCAACACGTGATCACGTAAGAATCGGCCACAGACCTGTCAGCTGAAACTTATTGCCTGTAAACCCGTCGCTTTACAAATCTGTCGGCCACTAAAAATCAATCGGTCTCACTTCGTGGGGGACGCTACCTAAGACCAAGTCTCACAAATACTAGCCTATCAGTGACGTGTAAAAGGGCCGCCACCCAGCATTCGAACCGTCTCTATAACGAGCCTGTCCAGGACGCGTAATGGCTCTGGATTCTTTATTTAAAATGATAGAATGATTATCAGCAAGCGCTGCTGCCGTAACATGGGCTAGTTCCGACAGCAGTACCCAGGTAGTCAGGAACTTGTGGTAGTAGGTCCTATTATTCGAACATACCTATTGTGCTAGGGTACTTATCCAACGCTCAAGCCAGGTATCGGTTTCTCCTCTCCCAAGTGATACTCGGTTCGTAAACTTAAGGCGGCCCATGATTTGACACAGTGGAGTGCAATTCAAGTGCTTCGAAGAATTGAGACAGGTCTGGCCGGCCTTTAGCCGAGTGTCGGCGTGGATTGAGAGAGACTCCATTCATTGTAGATGTGCTCAATTACAGTACAGAAAAAAATCTTCTAAAAAGATTGGCTGTCATTGCATAGGTCTCAGGGTGCACACGAGGTCTACGGAGGTATTGTTGTCCTGGAGTTTGACAGGGGTCGGTCCCAGTTGAAGCCTATCGCGATAAGCGAAGGCAGGCATGCCCAAAGAAAATTGGTAAAGTTCGCCCTAAGTCTGGTGGGCGAACATAACTAGGCCGCTTTGAGAAGTATCTCCGAAGAGTTCGCTGGTGTGCGCCACCAGCGAGCTCTTCTCTAGTTATCCGAGCTAGGAAGGAAGTCAACAAAACGGGAAAGAGGTCAATAAATCAGAGGGCGCACCAGCGAAATGTTCTAATCTTGCACGCTGATTGGATCGGAATAAATAATGACCAAAAGGTGGAGAGCTCAGAGCTAGCCCGCTTTCAGCAGGCGGTGGCAGAACCCCTCTACAATCAAAACATTCAGAACACAGCAACAATCAAAAGCATTGTCGGCCCCAACCAAATCCCACTGCCAGCGCAGGTCTGCCAACTTGATGATCCGCTACTCAATGCAGTCGCAGCTTCGTCTCTCGCCTCTGCTGCAAAATGGCGAGGCTCTCAAGGATCAGGGAGGAGGAGGAAGATGAGGCGGAAGATGAAGACGAGGCGGAGGAAGAAAACGAGTCGCAGTTGGCAGACCACGAACACAACCACACCATCGATCCGAATTTAGAGGATGAAACCCACCAGGCGAACTTGGAATCAACAGAATACGAACGCGGCTGCGACCGAACAACCTCTCCCGCCCTCTCAACCGCCTCGACTCGTGCATTTCCCTCTGTACCCGATCCTCTTGATCAGAGCGAAGAGCAACAGGCTCGCAGCTATGGCAGCTCAAGGGGATCATCTCTTGCTACCGATGCTCCACAAACTCTTGAACCCAATGCGAGCCCCATCAATGTCGAAGATATACTGTCGAATCTGCGGAGAATACCAAGGGCAGCTGGGGCTGTGATCTTCAGGCAGAAGATTGAGCTAATCGATCAAGAAGGAAAGAAGATTGACAATGGAAAGTCCCAGCTCTGGCTTTTCGCACAAGTTTGTGAATACCACACTTACCTGGGGTTCAATACCTTTGAAGAGATGCGAATTGCTTTGACAGGACCGGCCATGCCGCCCGAGAATCGCGCCATGAAAGACTTGAGGGCTATTCGGAAGCATTGGGCGGAGGACTTCCATGTCTCGATCGATACTTGGCCTGTGCCTGCTTCAGAAAAGCTCTGCAGGGACGTGCTGCGCATTGCAAGGGCAACAACTCTTGATGTCTTTGCAGAGCGGATACACGAAATTATGGCAAAGCGAATATCTGCTGCACCGAAAAGGGGTGGCAGACACGATCCAGTCGTCATGGCCAGTGATGTGCAGGAGTACGAGAAGCAATACGGAAGAAACTTGAAGAAACGTGGCCGGAGAAAAAGGGGCGATGTTGATCTGTTAGCATCAGATGGGGAGGCCGAATTTGGTGATGGTCGTGTGGCTACGTGGATCGCACAAACACCAGGGGCAGGGGGTCCGCTGTTAAGATCACAATCTAGAGCAGAAAATCCAGCAACATCTACTATTCCAAAGAAGCGAGAGCATTTAGAGTTATCTACGGAAGTGGACGGCATCTTTGTGGAAGCTGGAGAGGATACTGATAATAGTATTCCCGAAAATGTGGGGATCGAAAGCTCTGCTCTATCGGAATCCAGTCCCAACCTTCAAAGGAGGCGTGAAGACGGAGACTATTTGGAGCTAAGTGGCAAAAAAGCTCTTTCGGAACATGATCCTAATCGTAAGAAAAGGCGCATTATGAATTTTTCTACGCCAATCGTAAGTTCTTCCGCACCTCATCAGAAGCATAGATACACAAAATATCTTCAGTCTGCAGCAAGCCTGAACCAACATACTTCACCGTCTCGATCCGCATCGCCTGAATTGGGATCCTTTCCAAGTCGTGAAGTTCCAGTAACCCCGGAAGCTGGCAGAAGGGCTTCTACAGGAAATTGGGAGGGGTTTGAAGAGGATTCATACATGAAGCCGAGGTGGGATTTTGGAGTTGAAGCAGAAGGAGAGAGCCATTTGCTCACTTCAACACTACGAAAGACTCCATGCAAAATTTCATCACACACTCCTCTCAAAAATTCACCTTTGAGTCTAGAATTTGGTTCCACGCTTCCTTCCAGCCCAAAGTATCTTCCGAACACTGGGTCAAAGCTGAAAGTGAATGTTGATCCCGATACGAATCCAATAATACCTGAGGAGATCTCAAACGCGATCAAGAATCTTTCCGGTAAAGGAATGCTCAACGACGACGCTGTCAACACAAGCATTGACTGGGTGGCTGCGTGTGCTAGCATTAACACTATCAGTGAACCCGAAATCGTGTACTTGAACTCTCACTTCTTCCGAATCGACAGTACCGAACAGGAAATCCCTGACACCGCTAGCAAAACGGTCGCCCAGCAGAAAGATTACTGCGTGCTCCTTAAAGACCCATCTCGATATAAATTCCTGGCGCCAATCCACCACCGCCAAAGACTTCATTGGAGTCTTGTTCTGATCAACTTCAAAGAACATTCGATTGATCACTACGACTCCTGGGCCTCGTCAACGAGTTCAAAGTCTGTGTTCACATATATCGAGAGCTGGATGAGAAGGATTGACGGAAACTTGGAGGGTCGTGATATTACACATACCACGAAGGTGCGCCTCCAGAGCTGCTTCAATCCCGGTTCCACTCTGTTTCATGTCTGACACTATAACGTAGGCTTGCGCACAACAGACTGACGCTGTTTCTTGCGGGATATTTACAATCACCTTTGCAGCAGCCTTGTTACACGCCGAACCCATTCCCCAAGTCCTCAATTCGGAGGCAATCCTCAATCTACGACAACAATACTGCGAATCTCTACGACTGTCGACCTCGGACAACTCACCTTTGGTCACAACAACCTGTCTAGCCAAGTCAGAGCGCCGAAATCTTTTCAAGCCACGTCCAATCACCCAAATCTCTACCGATACATCAGCACTCCCTAATCGAATCTTCCCCGCCATGGGTCCAAGGAGTGTGGGGAAGCCTGAAGCTATACCACTTGATCTCCGAAAGGCTCTTGAGCAAGCCGAGGCAAAACAATATGAGCTACGTGACAGGGTTACAAGAGTCGAGGGTTTTGTAGAGAACAAATCAGCAGCGAAGTTGGCAGCCAGGAACGAATGGCAGAAGGTTGTTCAGGATACCGCCAGCGCTTCCATCGATTCCGAAATCAGCGATTCATATGTTCAAGAGAAGACGACACTTGTCTCCGCTGCAAGCGAAAACCATCGTCTTGCCGTTTTGAAAGAGGGCAAAGCAAAGGCTGGTGAGCACTCTTACAAGGATGTTCTGGCGAAGCAAGAGAGACTCGTCGCTGCACTGAAGGATCTCATTGATGCAGAGGAGCATGGCGAGGGCAATATAAGGGAGCTCAACAGCATTATGGAGGAGGAACAGGAGAATGATGTTTGAGACAGGTTTCATTTTGCAGGTTACTGGATGTCGATTTTTAAATGAATCGAGTGACGGAGCTCGGATCTGGCCGCCGATATTAGATCTACCAGAGAACTCCTGTGCTTGCAACTGTTGTTTGGTTGTCATCGAGTGTGTCGGGTAGATGGACATAGTCCCCAATTGTCTGCTCTCACTACCCTCTTATAGCAAAACACACCCTAAACGTCACATACCACCACGACAAGGACAGATTCCAGCTGCGAGCCACACGGAACAAATAAAAACACCACACCGAAATACTAAGCGCCCCGGGCCAACTCTCAAGTACTTCAACATCCACCGCGGGATCTACCCGCCATGGCTCGCAGGGCAATGCCAGAAGTGGCCTCTCCGCTAGGCAGGTGGAGGACAAAGCGCAGCCAACCACCATCAGACTGGAACCGAACTCGCGAAGTCGATAAAGGTACTGACGCCGAAGAATCTGCAGATGAGAAAGAGGAAGCAGAAGAAAGCCGAAGAAGAGAGGCGGGCCGTCTGGAGGCAGCAACAATGTGACCAAAAATTCCAGGATGCGTCTCCGCTGAAGGCAATTGATTTTTCCATCGCACAGAAGAGCTGATACGCGCAATGGATGTAAACGCCTTAAACTTCGACGAGGCAAATGGCAAAGCAAGCAAGGATAGGTGGCGGAAAGGAGCGAAGCAAACAGGACGCTATACGGTCGCTAGATTTCTTGCTGCGAGAAAGCAACGAGTGAGTATTCTTTTCTCTACCCAAGTAATCCCCTTCCATTTATCCTCAAGCATGTCATCTAACGGATCTCTAGATATAGTAGGATTGTAGACCTCTCGAGAAAGTCTTGTCTTGCATTAGCAAGGCAACTCATTTCTCCAGTATCTGACCCGGGACTCGGAGTGCCAGAAGCTCGAGGACGCCTCTGAGGCCGTAGAGGATTTCTACAAGCAGTGGACAACGCACGAGTATACCGAGGCAGCAGATACATTGTAAATTAGGAGGCTGGAGAAAGGCTTGCTTCTAGGACGGACGGATAGATACGTACACAAACTCGATGGCGTTTGTCCTGCTCAGATGGTACCTGATGGTGTTTAGGAGTCTGTGGGACTGGGAATCTCTGTAGCATTTGCGAGGGCGTTCCGATTCGGAATATATTAAGATCAGGCACATGTATAAAATTGTAATCAAGACATGCTTGCTTATTTGAGGTCCCACGGCTTCTCTAAACACGTGCTCACGTGCTGTCTCTCTTGCAGAGGAAGTAATGATAGGGATGGGGAAGAAAGAGGGAAGGCTGCAAGTGCACTTTTCCTAGAATTCGTCTCTCGCGTGGATCGCGTTGTCTAGTCATTCCTTTGAATTAACACCAAATATCCTAGAGTCCCCGAAAGTTAGAGCTCAAGTTTTATACACTGGTCAAGGGACAAAGTGGAATATTAGCAATATCCAATGATTTGGCACAATATGAACATCTTCCTCTATACAACAAACACGCCAACTTTACAATCTGATCCCTGTCTAAACCTAAACAACCCAAATTAAAATACTGAACAAAATAAACCAGTAGAGAGTGGACAAGCAAGACACTGGCAGATGCACATGATTCATGGCAGGGATAGATGAAGAGATAAACAGCAAGAATATGAAGAGGGCTGGAAGAAACGGGGGACGAAGAGGTGGTTTTGAAAAAAGATGGGCTGGGAGGAAGGGTTGCTCAAGAGCTGTATTTTCTATTTTTGAAGACATAAAAAACATAAAGGCATCAATTAAAAAAACTCAATATCATTACTTCCCTGTCATCAATATCGAGTCCAACCCCGCCTACGCCCTTATCCCGGACCTTTAATTCTCGAATATCCAACCCCTCAGAATCCAGGCCCCTTGTTATCATCTGCATCACTGAAGTTCAGGTATTGGTTGAAACCCTCACGCTCGTAATCATCGACATCCATCGCCTTCTGATTCAGAGCTGGGAAGAGCACTGGTTGCTGTAGGAGAAGCTCTTGTGGAGATGCATGAAGGGCAATAGGTGGACCGAAGTTGTAGCTCCAATGATCTGAGCTGTTCTCAATTGGAGTGGAAGAATGATTGGTGAGAGAGAAGAGTCCGTCCCAATTACTAAGGTCGGTGTCCAAGTCAAAGCTGTTGGGCATGCCCAGATGCATCATCTCATTCATGCCATTAGACGGGGAATTTTGCATCTACTTCATGTAAGAAAGTTATCAAGGGAGTCGAGGAAGAAAGGCATTCACATATTCAGCTCCAGGGGGAAAATAAGGCACGTGGTCGGGAGAAACGTTCGTTGCTGGAGCTGTTCCAAGACCAAAGAATCCTTCCCAATCATCAATGCCGGTGTTCAGATCGTTGTACTTGGACGGTATATGTGTCTATTGCTTATGAATAAAAAGCTCATAGACAGTACCTTGGTTACTTACCATCTGACTGTCCAACCCACTCGAAAAGTCCGTCAATATCGGCATCATAGCGGCCTCTGCCTCAATTCCAAAACCAGTATTCACATCCAAAGAAGTAACCTCATTCGAATTAGATTCCAACATCTCATCCAAGTCCTTGACCGGATGATGCCAAAGTGGCTCCTTTTCCGGCTCAAGTTCAACAGGAAAATGTGGTAGCGGAAGTTGCGTTGCCGGGTTGAAGGAGTCAGCCAGGAACTGTTCCCATTCCTCGCTTGTGAAGTTTAGCCAAGACGGGGCGGCGCTAAGAACAAGTGGCGAGATAATTTTGTTATCTATCTGATTCAGAAGCATTTCTGGGCTCTTGGGAACTGCAGCAGCTAGTCTCGCCCCCACCATTTTCATCCTTGACTTTAAAATGTGGTGTTCTGGACGGCACTTTACTTGATCATTAACCCCCCTTACAGGAGATAGGATACATGGAAAACAAACCTTAATCTTATGCGTCCTGCATGCTTTGCATGCTTTCTTCATCCGCGTGGGGCGATTTTGATGAGGGTGAATGCACTAAGTTTTGTTAAAATAAGCCAAAGTGAGAATCCAAGACGGAGAGAGACTTTTCGCTTCTTTGCACGGCAAGTTGAACAAGCTAAATACACGTAGCCTGGCTCGTATCCGACTCCCTTGGGGTGTGGATCGGAGTGGAGTGAGTGTGGATGGGGAGGCATATTGAGTGAGACGAGATCAGAGAATATGGAGAGTTGAACAGAGACAAAAAAGAACGGTATGCACAATCTTGAGAACCGTTCTTGAGAGACAAGGCGCAAGGTGGAGATATTTGTTTTGTACGAGAGCAGCTCAGCTTTATCTCAACCTTTCAAATCAGAAATAGTTTTGCTCTATTACTTTCCTTCGGAGCGCCGCTCCTCAATCGTACATAAACCCTTCCAAATTCTCTACAGTGAAATAAATATACGGCGTTGAGATACACGCAGGCAGCAATGGAGTCAGAAGCTAGTCGGGAAGCCGAGACAGTAAAGTAAAGTGCCGCAGGGGATTTTGTAGTTGGGGGAGGGTCGCGGAGAGCCGAGACAGTAG
>Ga0302227_10001838_pt1 | contig 15329 bp, 12 predicted proteins | sample II_Palsa_N1_1_FD_193525 | JGI IMG/M metagenome (GOLD analysis project Ga0302227, IMG submission 193525) | Peat permafrost microbial communities from Stordalen Mire near Abisko, Sweden - II_Palsa_N1_1 | ecosystem: Environmental > Terrestrial > Soil > Palsa > Peat permafrost | place: Sweden...
AACGCTACCTTAATCAACCTTATGGCGATGTATGGTTAAAGCTGCGTCCATTGGTTTATAAAAAACACCCTTATCGCTGGGCAACTATCGGCAAGGAGATCAAACATATTGAAGATGCTAAAATAGATGATGTAAAAGCTTTCTTTAAAAAACATTACAATCCACAAAATGCCATTATGGTTGTTGGCGGCGATGTAACTTTATCACAGGTAAAAGAGCTTTCTGAAAAATGGTTTGCACCGATACCGACCGGTGAAAAGTATTACCGGAATCTGCCGCAGGAAGATGTTCAGCATGAGGAACGCCGTGAAACAATTATTGCTAAAGTTCCTTTGAACGATGTTTATATCGCTTTCCAAATGGAAGGCCGGTTGGATAAAAGTTATTATACAATAGAATTGATGTCGGATATACTTTCCCGTGGGCATTCATCTCGCTTATACAAAGCACTGGTAAAAGAAAAGCAGATCTTTAGCGATGTGCATGCCTACATCAGCGGCAGTATAGATACGGGGATGTTTGTTTTTGAAGGTAAACCATTAGAAGGTATCAGCATTGAACAAGCTGAAGTTGCCATTTGGGAACAACTGGAGATTTTGAAATCAGGTGAGATACCTGCCGACGAATTAACCAAAGTTAAGAACAAGACAGAATCAACGATGATATTCTCCGAAATGTCGTTGCTGGAAAAAGGAATGAATTTGGCCTGGAGCGAACTTTTGGGTGATGCAGATATGATAAACCACGAAACCGAAAAGTATTTAGCCGTAACCGCTGCTGAAATAAAAGAGCAGGCTAATAAACTATTCAGGAAAGATAATTCGTCAACACTTATTTATTTGGCAGAAGCGGTTAACTAGTTCAGTAGCTCAATTGTTCATTGGTTACCTCTGGAACATTTGATTTGCTAATACTAATAAACCAATGAACTAATGAACCAATGAACATAAATAGAAAACAAGCGCCTGAATTTAAGGCTATAGATCATATAAAATTATTACAACCTGAGCACACCAAACTAAGTAATGGTTGTAACATTTACTGCCTAAATTCAGGCGATGCTGAATTGGTACGTATTGAATGGATTTTCGGCAATCTCCGTTTTGATCCAAGCAAGCCGTTATTAAACGTGGCAACAAACAGTATGCTCACCGAAGGCACCAAGACATTAAATGCGGCTCAAATTGCTGATACCATCGATTTTTACGGTGCATTTTTACAAGCTGAGTACGGCTATGATAATTCAGAAGTAACTTTGTTTAGCTTAAATAAGCATTTGCCAAGCACGTTGCCGATTATTAAAGATATTCTTACCGATTCTGTTTTTCCTGAAAAGGAATTGGAAACCTATGTGCGTAACCAGCAGCAAAAAATGCAGGTAAGTCTGCAAAAGAATGACATTGTAGCGCGCAGAAATTTTAACAAAGCTATTTATGGCGAAACCATTTATGGATTTGCTGCGATAGCTGATGATTTTAAAAAGCTAAGCCATGATGACTTGGTGAAACATTATAAACAAATGTACCAGCCATCAAATTGTACTATAATCATTTCCGGTAAAATCGAAAAGGAAACGCTTGATCTGCTGATTTTAACTTTTGACAAGGACTGGGAAAATACAGGCGAAGATATTGACACTACACAACCTGAAATTACATCTGCTGCTGAACATTTCTACTTTACCGAAAAACCGGATGCTTTGCAATCGGCAATTCGCATGGGTATGCCTATCATCAACCGCACCCATCCTGATTTTCCGGCGGTGCAAGTTTTAAACACGGTTTTTGGTGGTTATTTTGGATCGAGATTAATGGCAAACATCCGTGAGGATAAAGGTTATACCTATGGCATAGGATCAGGTATGAGCTCATTAAAAAATGCTGGAGCTATGTTCATCGCTACCGAAGTAGGGGCCGAAGTATGCAAAGCTGCAGTAACTGAAATTGAGAAAGAAATCAACATCCTTAAAACAGCGTTAATTCCAGAGGAAGAATTGGCATTGGTGAAAAATTATTTGCTCGGTTCACTATTAGGTAGTCTTGAAAACGTATTTTCTCACGCTGATAAATTTAAAACCTTGCATTTTGCAGGTTTAGGCTATGAGTATTATGATCGTTATACCGAAGTTGTAAAAACGATTACTTCGGATGAACTGCTTAAGCTGGCTAATGAATATTTGAATTTTGATAAGTTTTATAAAGTGATTGTAGGGAAGTATTAGTCTTTCACCTTTTTTTTGAGCGAAGTGAAGAATCTGTAAGAGTGTTTATGCTGTACAGATTTTTTGCTTTGCCTAGAATAGCAACTATCATCTAAACCTCACATTTCTTATTCTACACATCATTTCTACAACTCACGTTCCGAAATAGAAAATTTATTGTATCTTTGTCCGGCAAATAATAAAATATTTGCCATGCAATTAAACCCCTCCAAATTTGTTGCCGAAGGTTTAACCTACGATGATGTCCTGCTACTTCCTGCTTACTCTGAAGTATTGCCTCGCGAGGTAGATACCAGTTCTTATTTAACAAAAAAAATAAAATTGAACGTTCCGCTGGTTTCTGCGGCAATGGATACTGTTACCGAGGCCGCTTTAGCAATTGCTATGGCACAGGCCGGTGGTTTAGGAATGTTACATAAGAACATGAGCATCCAGCGCCAGGCTGATGAAGTTCGTAAGGTAAAACGCTCTGAAAGCGGTATGATCCAGGACCCGGTTACTTTACATGAAAATGCTTTATTGGGTGATGCGTTCAAAATAATGAAAGAGTATCGCATTGGTGGTATCCCGGTAATTGATGGCAATGGCAAATTGAAAGGTATCCTTACCAATCGTGATCTTCGTTTTGAGAAAGATGCTACCAAACCGGTAAGCGACATCATGACCAAAACAGACCTGATCACTGCGCCTAAAGGAACTACATTAGTACAAGCCGAAGAAATCCTTCAAAACCATAAAATAGAAAAACTGCCTGTTGTTGATGATAATGGGGTTTTAATAGGATTAATCACCTTCAAGGATATTCAAAAATTCAGGAATTTCCCTAATGCCTGTAAAGACGAGCATGGCCGTTTACGCGTAGGTGCCGCTGTAGGTGTAACTGCCGATACCATGGAAAGGGTAGAAGCACTTTACAAAGCAGGTGTTGATGTAATTGCGATCGATACCGCTCACGGTCACTCTTTAGGTGTTATCAATAAATTGAAAGAAGTTAAAGCCGCTTACCCTGATCTGCAAGTTATTGCAGGTAATGTTGCAACCGGCGATGCCGCAAAAGCATTAGCTGATGCAGGCGCAGATGGTGTAAAAGTTGGTATCGGTCCGGGTTCAATTTGTACTACCCGTATTATTGCAGGTGTTGGTGTACCTCAACTTTATGCAGTTTATGAATGTGCCGAAGCTTTAAAAGGTACAGGTGTACCCGTAATCGCTGATGGTGGTATCAAACATACGGGCGATATTGCAAAAGCTATCGCAGCAGGTGCCGGCTCTATTATGGCGGGTTCATTATTCGCAGGTGTTGAAGAATCACCAGGCGAAAGCATTATTTACGAAGGTCGCCGTTTTAAATCGTACCGAGGTATGGGTTCAATTGAGGCTATGGAATCAGGTTCAAAAGATCGTTATTTTCAGGATGTAGAAGATGATATTAAAAAATTAGTACCGGAAGGAATAGTTGGCCGTGTACCATTTAAAGGTACTTTGGCCGAAGTGGTTTACCAATATGTTGGCGGTTTACGTGCAAGTATGGGTTACTGTGGTGCTAAAGATATCCCTACATTACAAAACGCGAAATTCGTTCGCATAACTGCTTCTGGCATCCGTGAATCGCATCCACATGATATCACGATAACTAAAGAAGCTCCGAATTATACAAGATAATTCATAAGACTTCTCAATTGTCATTCTGATCGCAGCGAAGATCTGTATGGTGTAAACTACTTTACAGATTCTTCGCTGCGCTCAGAGTGAATAATTCTTAAGGGATTACTTTTCAACCAATTTCTTCAAAGCCATATTCTTCGGCTTTAACCAATTGAAAATAACAGTGATTAGTAACGCCACCAGGCAACCTGTCACCACACACGCCACGCGTTCTAAAGCAATATACCAATGCCTTGTTTGCTCAACTTGCAAGGTCACAATTATAAATCCGGCAAGCGCGCTTCTTACGGTGCTTATGATATCAAAAAATATGGCAAGCCCAACAGTCATCGTTATACCTACAGATAGCAACAATAATTCTGGTACATGGATAGGATAAAGGCAAATACCAACACCACAGCCTAGGGCATTGGCCTTAATTCGGTCATAAGCCTGCGTATTACTGCTATCAAGCGAGGTTGCCAAAGCTACCGAAACCAGCGACCAGTAAAACGGGTATTGCGGAACGGCTTTATACAGTATATAACATATAATTACGCCAATGAGGCACTTGACAAGATATACGATATGCGACAAATACTCCGACTTATTAAGCTGAATAAAACTCATTGGCTATTGAATGCTAAAGGTTGTGAATAGTTTACACATATTACCTAACCGGAATTTCTTTTTTCGGTTTTATTCCTATCTTGCTTGCAAATACTGGCTATCTAAATTGTAAGCGAATGTCTCCCGCAGTACTGTTGTCATTTATTATTGGTTACTTTTTGGTGCTGCTGGCTATCTCGTACTTTACTTCGCGCAAATCTTCAGATAATGATACCTTTTTTGTAGCTAACCGTAATTCAAAATGGTATTTGGTTGCCTTCGGAATGATAGGCACGGCATTGAGTGGTGTTACTTTTATATCCGTTCCCGGCAAAGTAGGCGCACCATCCGGCGATCAATTCGAATACTTTCAGTTTGTGCTGGGCAATGCTGCCGGGTTTATTATTATCGCTACGGTATTATTGCCATTGTATTATCGCTTACAATTAACCTCTATTTATGGTTATATAGAAGGCGCTTTAGGTAAATGGAGTTATAAAACCGCGGCAGGGATATTTCTGATAAGCAGGATCATCGGTTCAGCATTCAGGCTTTATTTGGTGGTTATTGTGCTGCAAAAATTTATATTCGATAGCTATCATATTCCTTTCGCCGTTACCGGGATGATATGTTTACTATTGATCTGGTTATATACTTTTAAGGGGGGATTAAAAACTATTATTATTACCGACAGCTTACAAACATTATTCCTGGTATCTTCAGTTTTCTTGTCGATTTACTTTATCTGCCGAAGCTTGAATTACAATGTTTTTGAAGCTGCCGAAGCTATTAAGAACAGTAGTTATTCTAAGGTATTCTTTTTTAGTAATTTCATGACCAGCAAGTTTCATTTTGTTAAGGCATTTGTTGGCGGCTTATTTATAACCGTAGGTATGGTTGGCCTCGATCAGGATTTGATGCAAAAAAACCTCAGTCTTAAAAATATCCGCGAAGCGCAAAAGAATATGTTCAGCTTTACAGCAGTGTTTGTGTTTATTAATATTTTCTTTTTGAGTGTAGGAGCGTTACTTTACATCTACGCGGCACATAACCATATCACGGTAACTAAAACCGATTATCTGTATCCAACCATCGCCCTAAAATATTTAGGCATTATCCCCGGGATGGTATTTATGCTTGGTTTAACCGCGGCTACATTCGCAACAACAGATTCTGCACTTACGGCATTGACCACATCTTTTTGTGTTGATTTTTTAAACTTTAATAAAGGTGATGTATCGCTAAACAGCAAAAGAAAAGTCAGTATCAGGCATTATGTGCATGTGGGGTTTTCATTTGCCATGTTGTTAACCATCGTGATATTTAATGCTATAAATAACAAGGCTGTTGTTACGGCTATATTCTCGGTGGCTTCATACACCTACGGGCCATTACTTGGTTTATATAGCTTTGGGTTGCTGCTAAAAAATAGGCAGGTTTATGATAAACTGGTGCCTTTTATTTGTGTGATATCGCCAGCTGTTTGCTATTATCTGAGCACACATTCGGCAGCGTTATTTGGATACACTTTTGATAATGAACTAATATTGGTTAATGGGTTGATAACCTTTTTAGGATTGCTGATCTTCTCCTCGCCCAAAACAAAAGCAGTCAAAATTTAATTATTACCTTTTACTTTACTACATATATTTATGACTAATGATGATAAAATAAGACACGCGTTTGAAAACAAGGACTGGCAAGAAATTAAGGTAACCGACTCTTGGCAGATCTTCAAAATAATGGCTGAGTTTGTTGATGGCTTTGATAAACTGGCTAAAATAGGCCCATGCGTTTCTATATTCGGCTCTGCACGTACACACAACGATAATAAATATTACCAGATGTCTGAAACATGTGCCCGCTTACTTTCTGAGCGTGGCTACGGTGTGATCTCGGGCGGCGGTCCTGGCATTATGGAAGCAGCTAACAAGGGTGCTTATGAAGCAGGGGGGAAGTCGGTAGGATTAAACATTGAATTGCCATTTGAACAATTTCACAATAAATATATCGATAGAGATAAAATCCTCGACTTTGATTACTTTTTTGTACGCAAAGTAATGTTCATGAAGTACTCGCAAGGTTTTATTGTGTTACCTGGCGGCTTTGGTACCATGGATGAAGCTTTTGAGGCGATGACCTTAATTCAAACCGGAAAAATAGCCCGTTTCCCGATTGTATTTATTGGGGTTGATTACTGGGGAGGATTATTTGACTGGGTTAAAAAAAGCATGTTAGAGCATGAGCATAACATAGCACCAGATGACCTGAATTTATACCGTTTGGTGGATACTGCGGAAGAAGCGACCGATCATATTTTCCGTTTCTACGATAAATACGTGCTGAAACCAAACTTTTAATTGTGCTAAACAGATTGGTACAATAGTTGCATTGTTAAGTTTATATAAAATTATAAACAAACATCTAACTATAAAAACATGAGTACTAACAGCACTAAACCTGAAGAAAAAGGATTTTTTGAAAAGGTTAAAGAAACAATTGAAAGCCTTTGGGATGATACCAAAGATAACGCCGAAGAATTAAAAGATAAAGCAGGCGATACTATTGATAGTGTTAAAAAAACGGTAGCCGGTAAAAAAGAAACCGTTGCACACAAAGCTTCTGCTGCTAAAACAACAGTTGCCCATAAAGCATCTGCCGCGGCAACAAAAGCAAAATCAGTAGCTGCTGATGTAAAAGCAAAAGCTGATACTAAGGCAAAAGAAATCACTGCTAAAGCTAAAACTGAAGCAACCGCTGCTAAAAAAGAAGCATCAGATGTTAAAGCAAAAGCTGCTACCAAAGCTAAAGCAGTAACTGCAAAAGTAAAAAGCGAAACAACAAGCGCTAAAAAATCAGTAGCTGCGAAATCAACTGCTGCAAAAAGTAACGAATCAACAGCTAAAAGATCAGTAGCTGCAAGAGTTGGTGCTGCAAAAAGTACCGCTAAAAGAGCCGTTGCCGCTAAATAAAAGTAATTCCTAATTTGGAAATTGAAGAGGCGGTGAAATTTTCATCGCCTTCTTTTGTTATAATAATTTGATTTTAAATCCTCAACCACGATTTAAAATCGGTGTTATTATTAGTATCTAACATAAAACTTTATATCATGGCAAAATATTCAGAAAAAGCTGGTGAGAAAGTAGAAGAAACCATGCACGAAATGAAAGAAGGCAAACTTAAAAGCGGAAGCGGTAAGAAGGTAACCTCAAGAAAACAAGCAATAGCTATTGGCCTATCCGAAGCGAGAAAAGAAGGTGATAAAGTCCCTAAAAAGAAATCTTAATAAAAGCAAAAGGCTCAATTATTTGAGCCTTTTGCTTTTGTAATACGTAATAAAAAAAAGCCGGTCAGAGAATTATTCCTGACCGGCTTTTGAGTAAAATAGTTATGCCCTGCGGATAACGCCAAGGATTAGTGCTATGATAGCGATTACTAATAATACGTGGATGATTCCGCCTGCTGAATAAGCGAAAAATCCAATAGCCCAGCAAATTACCAGGATTACAGCGATGATGTACAATAGATTTGTCATGGTTTGTTGTGTTTAGTTTCATAAGTATTATCTAAAACTATTCCATAATGTTGTATTTTCTATAAAAAGTTTATTTATAGCTATTTATAGTAAATACTAATATCTGGTATATGTCATATTATTCCAAAAATAGTCATCACTTGTTGGGGATTTAGGGCACATTAATTAAAACGAATATTTGTTAACTAGTCTGTGCTGTTTGATCTGATACTAAATCACCATAAAATATAGTTTTATGCTAACTTTGATTGTAATACTACATTATGGATATAGGTAAACAGTTACAAACCATCCTGCCTGCTGCACGAATAAAAACAAGATTGATTGACTTGGTATCTTACGCAGCTGACGCAGGATTTTATCGTTTAATACCTAAAGCTGTAGTACAGCCAGTTAATGAGGATGAAGTAGTTGCTTTATTTAAGTTCTCATCAGAAAATAATATTCCTATAGTTTTTCGAACCGGCGGCACAAGTTTATCCGGTCAATCCATAACTGATGGTATTTTAGTTGATTTGAGCCAATTTTGGGATCGTGTGATAATCGAAAATGATGGCGCTTTAGTTAGGGTTCAACCTGGTGTAACCGGGGCCATGGTGAATTCCTATCTCGGTAAATATAAAACTAAGATCGGCCCCGATCCGGCAAGTATTAACTCGGCAATGATGGGCGGAATATTATCAAACAACTCAAGCGGCATGTGTTGTGGGGTTAAACTGAATTCATACCACACCGCAAAATATATCCGATTTATCTTACCAGATGGAAAGCGATTTAATACAGAGAATGCAAGCGATTACGGCCGTTTCATTACCGAATGCCCGACGATAAGTAATGTGCTTACCCTGGTAAGAAACACGATCATTAGCAAACAAGATTTGTTTGCTAAAATTCGCCAAAAATATCGCCAAAAAAATACAGTTGGCTATTCTTTAAACGCGCTAATTGACTTTGAGCATCCGCTTGATATTTTGGCCCATTTACTAATTGGTGCCGAAGGTACACTCGCATTCATATCCGAAGCGGTACTGGAAACTATCCCGGATTTTAAATATAAATCAACCGCACTATTATACTTTCCTGATATATACACCTCATGCCAAGCGTTGGTGCCGCTTATTGATGCAGGAGCAAGGGCCGTAGAACTGATGGATAGGGCATCGTTACGTGCCATTGAGGATATGCCTAACCTGCCAGCCATCATCAAACGATTGCCCGAAAATGCTGCTGCTTTACTAATAGAATTCCAGGAAGCAAGTTATGTCGAGTTAGAGGAAAAGGTGAACGCATTTTTAAGCGGAGTACCTTCATTAGCATTACTGCAAGCCCCCACATTTACCAGTAACCCTGTTGAGCAGGAATATTATTGGAAGGTACGAAAAGGCTTATTTCCATCGGTAGGTGCTGTGCGTAAAAGTGGTTCTACGGTGATACTGGAAGATGTAGCTTTCCCGGTTGAAAAGTTAGGTGATGCAATATTGGATCTGCACAGCTTGTTTAAAAAATATGAATACCATAACGCCATTGTTTTTGGGCATGCGAAGGATGGTAATATTCATTTCCTGATCACGCCATCGTTTAATGATGCGAGTGAGATTGATCGTTATGATCGGTTTATGAAAGAGATGGTGGATGTGGTAGTCAATAAATATGACGGCACGTTAAAGGCCGAGCATGGCACCGGCCGCAACATGGCGCCTTTTGTTGAAACCGAATGGGGCGGGGAACTTTTCGGTTTGATGAAACAGATTAAATCGGTAGTTGATCCTCAATCGTTATTAAATCCCGGGGTAATTATTAATAGCGATAAGGATATACATATTAAAAATATAAAGCTGCTACCAACCGTTGAGCACGAAGTTGATAAATGTACCGAATGTGGTTACTGCGAACACAAGTGCCCGAGCCGGAATCTAACTACCACACCTCGCCGTAGAATTGTGATCAGGCGAGAATTGAAAAAATTGGAGCAAAGCGGTGATAAGGTAAACTATGCAACTTTATTAAACCAATATCAATACGATGGTTTGGATACCTGCGCGGTAGATGGACTTTGCGCCACAGCCTGCCCGGTTGATATTAATACTGGTGACCTGGTTAAACTTTTAAGGCGCGAAAACCATTCGGCCTTTGCTAACCGTACAGCCTTATGGGTAGCCAAAAACTTTAGCCTAACTATTGCCATGGCAAGGTTTGGTTTAAAGGCAGGCAACATAGTTAATAAGGTTTTCGGCAAAAAAAGTATGGTTAAGTTGACCGGTGATCTTAAAAAGATAATACCTGGTATGCCACTATGGTCAGAACAAATTGCTTATCCGCCTAATCTTTCAGTATTAAAAAGCAATGTGGTTGTTTGTGCTTCCACAGATAAAGTTCTTTATTTCCCAAGTTGCATATCTCGTATGATGGGCAGCGGCGAAGAGGGAAAAAAGAATATCATGGAAACTTTCCTAAGCATATCAAAAAAAGCAGGTATAGCGGTTGAAGTTTTAAATAACAATTCAGGCAGTTGCTGCAGCCAGATATTTTCATCAAAAGGATATAAGGATGCCTATACCTTCAAAGCCAATGAAATAATTGAAAAGTTATGGATCGACAGTAAGCAAGGCGAATTAAAGATTGTGATTGATGTAAGCTCCTGCGCTTATTCACTTAAAAATTTACGACCGGTTCTTTCAACTGATAACCAGTTTAAATATGATTCCTTGATAATTTTAGATAGTGTCGATTACATGCACGATGTGGTAATGCCTTTATTAAGCACGCCAACTAAAAAAGGTAATGTAGTTGTGCACCCGGTTTGTTCACTACAAAAAATGCATACGCAGGATAAATTTGTAAACCTTGCCCGTAATTTTGCGGAAAACGTAACTGTTCCGATGCATGCAGGCTGCTGTGGTATGGCAGGTGACAGAGGTTTTTTATTTCCAGAACTTACAGAGTCGGCAACTATGCCTGAGGCATTAGAAGTTAACCAGAATCAATACGATGGATATTACTCATCAACCAAAACCTGTGAAATGGCCATGAGCCAGGCGGTTAATCAAAATTATGAGTCGATTTTATATTTGGTAGATGCTGCTGTCTAATTATTTGCATCACTTGTATATATCTATAATTAGCATTACCTTTGCGCCACAATTAACAAAAATTATTAACACTTTAGTATTATTCACGTAATGTATTTAAGTAAAGAATGGAAATCAGAGATTTTCGAAAAACACGGTAAATCTGCTACCGACTCAGGCTCAACTGAAGCGCAGGTTGCTTTATTTACCAACCGTATCGCTCACTTAACCGGGCACTTAAAAAAGAACAAACACGATTTTTCAACCCAGTTGTCTCTTCAAAAATTAGTAGGTAAGCGCCGTGGATTGCTTGCATACTTATATAAAAAAGATATAAACAGGTACCGTGCTATCATCAAAGCTTTAGCGCTTAGGGATATCATCAAGTAATATCTGCAAGTTTTTAATAAAAAGCCATCTCAAATTTAAGGGGATGGCTTTTTTACTTTTAACCCATTATAATTTAACGTAAAATAAGCATTTAAATAATATGATGGTCTCAGTTTAAAACTGAAAGCAATACTAACCGAAAAACAATATATTTACACACAAATAAAACCGGTGCGCCCTAAAGATGAAAGCGCATCACAACACAAAAAAGATGAATGTAATTAAAAAAGTAATCGATTTAGGTGACGGCCGCACCATCGAGATCGAAACAGGAAAACTGGCCAAACAAGCTGATGGATCAGTAGTGATAAAAATGGGTGATACCATGTTATTAGCTACCGTAGTGTCATCACCAGATGCAAAAGAAGGAGTTGATTTTTTACCTCTTTCTGTTGATTATCAAGAAAAATACGCTGCTACCGGTCGTATACCAGGTGGCTTTTTACGCCGTGAGGCTCGTTTATCAGATTATGAGGTTTTAATCTCTCGTTTGGTTGACCGCGCATTGCGCCCAATGTTTCCTGAAGATTATCATGCTGATACACAAGTAATGATAACCTTAATATCAGCTGATAAAGATATCATGCCTGATTGTTTAGCTGGTTTAGCTGCATCAGCGGCATTGTCAGTTTCTGATATCCCTTTCAATGGCCCAATCTCTGAAGTTCGTGTAGCTAAAGTTGATGGTAAATTGGTTATTAACCCAACTTTAACTCAACTGCAAACCGCAACTTTAGAATTTATAGTTGCCGGTAGCGAGTTTGATATCAACATGGTTGAAGGCGAAAGCGCTGAAATACAAGAAGCTGAGTTGGTTGAAGCTATTAAATTTGCTCACGAAGCTATTAAAGTACAATGTTTTATTCAGAAAGAATTAACTATTGCGGTTGGTAAAACTGAAAAACGCGTTTATAGCCATGAGCATAGCAATGACGAGTTAGAGAAAGCTATTTATGCTGCTACTTATGAAAAAGTTTATGCAATTGCTGCTGAAGCATCGGGTAAAGATGAGCGTGGTGCTAAATTTAAAGCAGTACGTGACGAATACATCGCTACTTTAGGCGAGATTGATGACGTTACTAAATTTTTAGCTAAGAAATACTATCATGATGTAGAGTATGATGCTATCCGTAACCTTGTATTAGACGAAGGCAAACGTTTAGATGGTCGTACAACTACCCAAATCCGTCCGATATGGAGCGAAGTTGGTTATTTACCATCTGCACACGGTTCAGCGGTATTTACCCGTGGTGAAACACAATCATTAACCACAGTTACTTTAGGTGCTAAGGATGACGAGCAAATGATTGATGGCGCATTCATCAATGGTTACCAAAAATTCTTATTGCACTATAACTTCCCTGGTTTCTCAACTGGTGAGGTTCGCCCTAACAGGGGTGCTGGCCGTCGTGAAATTGGTCATGGTAACTTGGCTATGCGTTCATTAAAACGTGTATTACCGGCTGAAGATGCAAATCCATACACTATCCGTATCGTATCTGATATATTAGAATCAAACGGTTCATCATCAATGGCTACGGTTTGTGCCGGTACATTAGCTTTGATGGATGCAGGTATTAAAATCAGCAATCCGGTTTCAGGTATCGCGATGGGATTAATCACCAATGAAATGGGTACCAAATACGCTATCCTTTCTGATATCTTGGGTGATGAAGATCACTTAGGTGATATGGACTTTAAAGTAACAGGTACTAAAAACGGTATCGTTGCCGTTCAAATGGACTTAAAAATCAATGGTTTATCATATGAAGTATTAACCAATGCTTTAAATCAGGCTAAAGACGGTCGTTTACATATCCTTGGCGAAATGGCTAAAACCATTACTGAGCCACGTGAAGATTACAAACCACATGCACCACGTATCATTACCATTCGTATTGATAAAGAGTACATTGGTGCGGTTATTGGCCCGGGAGGAAAGATCATTCAGGAAATGCAACGCGAAACTGGTGCTACCATCTCAATTGAAGAAGTTGGCAATCAGGGCGTAGTTCAAATATTTGCTGATAACAAAGAAGCAATTGACAAAGCAGTTACCCGTATTAAAAACATTGCTTCAAAACCTGAAGTTGGTGAAATTTATGAAGGTAAAGTAAAGTCAATTATGCCATTTGGTGCATTTGTTGAAATTATGCCGGGTAAAGATGGTTTATTACACATATCAGAAATTGATCACCGTCGTATCGAAACTATGGATGGTATATTCCAGATTGGCGATGAAGTACGTGTGAAACTATTAGATGTTGATAAACAAGGTAAATTAAAACTTTCTCGCAAAGCTTTATTACCAAAGCCAGAAGCGGCACAATAATAATTTAATAAAATCATAATAAAGCCCTCCACAAGAGGGCTTTATTATGTAATTCATTTTTTTTTATTTTTTTAAAACAAAAAATGAATTAAAAGCTTTATCAAAGTTAAGACAATAGTGTGCATGCATAAAAGCCGTTTCTTGTATTGAAAATGACATCTACTACTAATGACCCTTTAGATTTTCTTAATAGCAATTCGGGCGGGATACAAGGCGGTTCGCAAACGGACCTAATTCAGCAATTGTTATATGAAATTATCAGGGTTAAGGACTTAATAAAATATTACGACTCCATTCCCAATGGTGGTGGTCAACTTGGTTCATCTATTTTGAATGAATTGGTAGCCGAAGCTTATAATTCATTAGTTAATTATGATGTTGTGCTAATGAAAAAATATTACGATCTGTTGCTGAATTGTGATTGATCTTACTTCTTTCTGACTTTCCATTTTCTAAATTTCCTGACTAAAATGTTATATTTGACATATGAGTAACCACTTAGTAGCCCCATCTATTTTATCAGCTGATTTTGCTAATTTACAGCGTGATGTTGAAATGCTTAACAACAGCGAAGGTGATTGGATGCACGTGGATGTAATGGATGGTCGCTTTGTGCCTAATATCTCTTTTGGTTTTCCTGTTTTGAAAGCGATAAAAAAATATGCTACAAAGTTTTTGGATGTGCACTTAATGATTATTGAACCTGATAAATATATCAAGGAATTTGCAGAGGCAGGTGCTGATAGTATAACCGTTCACTTTGAAGCATGCCCCAATCTGCATCGCACCGTACAGGCAATTAAGGAAGCCGGGTGTAAAGCTTCTGTTGCCATTAACCCTCATACTACAGTAGCGTCTCTGGAGGATATTATACTCGACCTGGACATGGTGCTGATTATGTCGGTAAATCCAGGTTTTGGCGGACAAAAATTTATCCAGAATACCTACAAAAAGCTTGCTGATATTAAGGCCCTAAAACGCCGTTATAATACCGAACTATTAATTGAAGTTGATGGGGGAGTGGATATTAATAATGCTGCTAAACTTATTGAAGCAGGTGCCAATGTATTGGTTGCTGGTAGCTCGGTATTTTCAAGTGCCAACACGCTTGCAGCTATCGCTGCTTTAAAGCACGCGTAATCTTTTTAGCTGATCAAATTTATTTTAAATGCATATCATACAATTCCTATTGTAATTATAGTGTATTGTAATCTTTTTGAAAAAAAAGCAAATAAACATTAGATATTTTGTCAAATTAATTAACTTCGGCGCGGTTAAGTAGCAAATCACTAATTGCTTATTTAGCTATAAATCTAATAATCATGAAACATAATTTTGGTGCCGGACCAGGCATTTTACCTCACGAAGTACTTAAACAGGCTGCCGCAGGCGTAATCGATTTCAATGGAACCGGATTATCCATCCTTGAAATTTCGCATCGCGCCCCGGAGTTTGAGGCGGTTTTAAACGAGGCTGTAAAACTGGTAAAGGAGCTTTTTGAAGTTCCTGAAGGATACTCAGTTTTATTTT
>Ga0302227_10001840_pt1 | contig 15322 bp, 19 predicted proteins | sample II_Palsa_N1_1_FD_193525 | JGI IMG/M metagenome (GOLD analysis project Ga0302227, IMG submission 193525) | Peat permafrost microbial communities from Stordalen Mire near Abisko, Sweden - II_Palsa_N1_1 | ecosystem: Environmental > Terrestrial > Soil > Palsa > Peat permafrost | place: Sweden...
CAGACAGAGGTCAGTACACATCAAGGATCCGACGACTTTTGGGTGAGCATCCATGGAAAGGTCTACGACATTTCGAAATTCTGGAAACTTCAACACAGTGATACAGTGATCGAGACTACAACAGACAATATGCAGCAGTTTGGGGGCCTGAATCTCGACGAATATTTCGTTCCGCCTCTCACAGTCTCTTGTCCAGGTCTTGTCACAGACGATAACCTTGTCCTCCTAGCAAACACCACTGCGACTATTACTGAGGGTGTTCACACCTCCGGGCCCCTCCAGCCATATCCAAACAGCAAGCTGCACAATATCGACTGGTACGGGACCATCTTCCTTCCTAAAATAGAAGAATACTATCATGGTGATTTGGTAACGAAGAAAAGCACCGTCAACAGCCAGGGACAGAACGAGAATCACTATTGGTTTATTTTGGACGGAAAGATTTATGATTTAACTGATTACTTCTACACTCTAAAGACATACGACAATCTGGCTTCTTATGAATTTATTGATAGCACAGTGACCACCATGATCAAGGAGAACCCTGGCCTCGACATATCCAGCCTCTGGCATACAAACTACGCAAGTTCAAATTCGACTCAACAAACTATCCTTGCCAACAACCTCAATTGCTTCAACAATGCCTTCTATGTTGGCATTCCTGACTTTCGGCAGTCCGTGCGATGCCAAATCAATAATTACATCCTTCTGGCATTTACAGTTATACTATGCGCAGTCATTTTGGTCAAATTCTTGGCCGCACTTCAATTTGGATCGAAGCGTCGACCAGCTCCGCAAGATAAGTTTGTCATTTGCCAGGTGCCTGCCTACACCGAGGGCGAAGATTCGTTGCGGAAGGCTCTTGATTCATTGACTGCTCTACAATATGACAATAAGAGAAAGCTGATCTGTGTCATCTGCGATGGTATGATTGTGGGTGGCGGGAATGATAGGCCTACACCGAAGATCGTGCTCGATATTTTAGGCGTCGATCCGAAGATTGATCCTCCAGCGCTCCCGTTTAAGTCTGTGGGGGAAAGCAATGAGCAGCTTAATTATGGCAAAGTCTATTCCGGCCTTTACGAATATGAGGGGAATGTCGTCCCATATATCGTGGTTGTGAAGGTTGGCAAGGAGTCTGAGCAGTCTAAAACCAAACCTGGTAATCGTGGAAAGAGAGACTCGCAGATCTTGCTCATGAGCTTCCTGAACCGTGTCCACCACCGATCACCGATGAACCCGCTCGAATTGGAAATGTTTCACCAAATCAACAACATTATCGGCGTTGATCCCGAACTCTACGAGTACCTGCTCATGGTCGACGCCGACACCAGCGTCAGAGAAGACTCTTTAAACAGGCTTGTGGCAGCTTGTGCGAACAATGCTAAAATCGCTGGGATTTGTGGCGAAACCAGTCTTGAGAATGAAGAAAGGTCATGGTGGACTATGATCCAAGTTTACGAGTACTTCATCTCCCATCATTTGGCGAAGGCGTTTGAATCGCTTTTTGGAAGTGTTACCTGTCTTCCTGGTTGGTAAGTTAAGGTCCTGTACGACCTGCAAACTTTGCTAATTTATGTCAGTTTCTCCATGTACCGGCTCAGAACCGCCGACAAGGGCAAGCCGTTGATCATCTCAGATGCGGTGATTCACGAGTATAGCGATTGTAATGTCGACACGCTGCACAAGAAGAATTTATTGTCACTGGGCGAAGATCGATATCTCACTACCCTGATGACCAAACATTTCCCTTATATGTCATATAAGTTCATTCCGGATGCATACGCCAGTACAGCTGCGCCCGAAACCTGGAGTGTTCTTCTTTCTCAGCGGCGAAGATGGATTAACTCCACCATCCACAATCTGGCGGAATTGGTTTGGCTCAAAGAAATGTGTGGATTCTGCTGCTTCAGCATGAGATTCATCGTCTTCATCGATTTGTTTGGGACAATCATTCTGCCAGCGACGTGTGTCTATCTTGGATACCTCATCTACAGGGTCGCCACCCATTCCGGTCAATTTCCGTTGATCTCTATCATCATGATAGCAGCTGTATATGGTCTTCAGGCGCTGATCTTTATCCTCAAGCGACAGTGGCAGCACATCGGGTGGATGATCATTTACATTCTCGCATTCCCTATATACTCCTTCGTTCTTCCCGTATACTCTTTCTGGAACCAGGACAATTTCACCTGGGGCAATACTCGTATTGTCATTGGCGAAAAGGGTAGTAAGCAGGTAGTTGCAGTCGATGACGAGGGTTTCGACCCAAGAAGTATTCCTCTTCAACGTTGGGACGATTATGCCCTGTCCAACAACCTTCCAGGCCGCCGTGGTGTAGCCACGGAGAAAGCTTACGATGGCTACGAAGACACGTATGAAATGGACGACATGAAATCAATGTATTCCTCAGTCAAACCAGCTTCCACAATCCTGACTGGGTTCCCACAGCGAGGAGGTCCTTACATGCCACCACAATCGCCCGCCTTTGGAGGTCCTCGACAATCCGTTTACTCAACCCCCTATGCTGACCAACCAGCTGGTCGTCATCAATCAATAATGTCACTTGGTGGAGGTCTACAAGACCGCTCTGCTTCACCATACCAAGACTACCCTCAGACGATGTCTCACCGTCCCAGTATGGTCATGATGCCATCATCAACCGATCTCATTAGTGGCTCGCCCTCCCCGCTTCACCAGCCTCGTAATATCGGCTTCACGGGAGGTGCACGCACGCCTATTGGAGCAGAAGCAGCAATGCGTCCTGTGTCCACATTCGACTTCCAACGAGGAAATAGTGGACCAGATGATATGATGATTGTGGAAGCTATTCAGAATTGTTTGAGAGAAGTTGATTTGGATAATGTTACAAAGAAGCAAGTCAGAGCCTTGGTGGAACAGAGGCTACAAACAGAGTTAGTGGGCGAGAGGAGAACATTTTTGGACAGGACCATTGACAATGAGTTGGCTAATATGTAAGATTGTGGTCGCGGCGATGTAAAAAATGCTCTTTAGCGATTTGTGATGACGGGAGGGATTTGGTGAAAGGGCGCGAAGGTGTTCTGGCTCTGCATTATTGGTAATCTGGTATAAACGCTTCAAAATATCTGCATAATACGTATATAAACATCAATACAATACGATCATTTGGCCGTCACCTTAGTCATGATTTAGGGAGTGGCGACATCTCAATCGCAAGTCGTGATAACTTGTTTAATCCCTAAGTGGTATCCAAATGTACTCCAAAGCCCCCACATACTTGGTCTGCCAAAGTTGAAACAGGACCAAGATTTTGCCACGCCAATACTTTCCGGGAGAGATCGACGTTGATTTGCAGGGTCCAAGGGGTGTTGGCGGTCGGCACATTAGCGAGCCACTAGCGAGCGAGCCCCTTTGCTAAGCGAGCCCTTCCCTCTTTATCGCCTCTAATAGTCGGTCATCCTTCTCTGCTCGCTTCGCTATTAGTCGGAGAAAAAAATGTCCGATTTTTGGCATCAGACACCTTACTTCGCTCACTCTATCACCTTAACTACAAAGCACGAAAGAAAAGCTGAGTGTAAATTTTATAGAACTTAAATACATGCGCTACAAATCGCACATCTTTGGAACTCTTTCAAACCATAGTGGCTTGTTTTATTTGATCCTAAACACTAATATTTGATGTTGCGCACGTGCCAAAAAATAGGACGTTTTTCCTCCGACTGAGAGATCGCCTCGACGCTCTTGGGGCGAGATGATGGGATTAACAGTATCCCTCGTTTGGGATTGATCAACCTTACGCCCTCTTCCACATGCAGTCTATTCTGTAGAGGTCTATAGTATCCACAGGTTGTTCGTTGATTGACACAGTTGCTCATTGATTGATGGCAAGTGCTCGTCAGGGCGTACACCGCGCCCTGCAGCGTTGCCGATGTCCAAGAGGTGACGGTGTGTTGTCTTCAAATTTAGTATAATGGAGGCACATTTTCCAAAACTTTTCTCCCTTTCGCACAGTCAGAGTCGAACTCGTTTCAAGTATCCAAATATACAAGTGCCACACTATCAAAATGTCATTCGCGGAGAAGAACCTCGCGCTTTTCCTCTTGGGGCCGGGAAACGCCTTGATAGGAGAAAGCCCTTACCCAGCCATCAACAACGAGCATGATATTATCATACAAATTGCTTACGTCGGGGTATGCGGCAGTGATGTATGTCTTCTCTTCAACTCTTCTATAAAATAAACGCTGACTAGACTAGGTGAGTTTCTGGACCAAAGGCGGCATCGGCCAGAAAGTCGATCCCTCTCGTCCCCTGATTATGGGTCACGAGGCGTCAGGAACAGTCCACGAAATTGGCTCAGCAGTGTCATCTCTCAAAGTAGGAGACAATGTCGCCATTGAACCTGGTTTGCCATGCAGGAGATGCTTGCCTTGCAAAGAGGGTCGGTACAATCTGTGCTCTCAGATGTTGTTTGCTGCCGACCCCCCATTCTCACATGGTACACTCAGGAAGTACTTCAAGCTGGTCGGTAATCTCATGTTACAAGCCGATTTGAACAATATCTAACTCGGACCATTAGGCAGAGGACTTTTGTTATAAACTACCTCAATTTCTGAGCTTGGAAGAGGGTGTCTTGGTAGAGCCTTTGGCGGTTGCAGTGCATGTTTGCCGTTTGGCAGAAATCGGACTTGGGCAGGACGTCGTAGTTTTCGGATCAGGAACCATCGGCCTTCTTTGCGCTGCAGTTTCAAAGTCTATGGGAGCCCGAAAGATTATAGCTGTCGATGTCAATGCCAGTCGATTGGAGTTCTCTCGAAAGTTCGCTGACACTGGAATATACAAGCCCGAGACTAACGATACATCGGAAGATATTGCCAGAAAGATCAAGAGGATTCACAATTTGGGCAATGGAGCAGATACTGTTCTGGAAGCTACTGGTGTCGCAACCTGTATTGGCGCTGGCATCCATGTCCTCAAGAAGGGTGGAACTTTCATTCAAGCAGGGCTTGGCAAACCAGAAATCCAATTCCCGATCACCACGCTGTCGGAGAAAGAAATGACCATGAAGGGCTCTTTTCGATACGGAGCCGGGGATTACGAATTGGCGCTTCATCTTCTCGAGTCAAAGAAAGTGCCCTCGTTGAGTCAGTTGATCTCGTCCGTCTCGGCTTTCGAGAACACCACTGAAGCATGGGAGAGAACAAGAAAAGGGGAGGGCATCAAGAATTTGATTCGCGGGCCTCAAGATTGATCAGCAATTTATAGCGAATTCCAACTCTTCTAGAACATTTTTGCGTCATTTCCCGAAAGACAGAGTTAGAAGTAAAGACGAATGCACTTTTGAGGCGGTCAGAGGCCATATTGCATTGGGCCCAGCCCCGAATCATGGGGGATTGTGTTACTAGGAAATCGTTATATTAATTTCAGCACTTCAAAGGATTAGTACAGGGGCTATTAGAACGTATCTGCTACAGTAATATTGGCAATTGAGACTATGAATAAACAGTGAAACCAGGAATCTCTCAGGTTCAGTTCAACCCGTGAAAGGCGAGGCACAGAAACAGTGCCTGGCCTTTTTGTTTTCTATTACACTATATTCTCCCCATCTCTGGGCTGGTAGCATCGAAACCTGCCCCGTCTTCATCAGCGACCTGCTCATCATCCGAGATACCGTCTTTTCTATTTTCTGTGTCTAGAAACACCATGAGGATGAGGTATACGAAAGCAAAGGCCATGAATATTGCCATCCCTATGATGTAACCAGATATCCTGGCAATGACGCCGTCTTGGACCTTCGAAGGAAGCGGGTAGTGCTGGCCATTCTTGGTAATCCATGACGGTATTGGGGATGCTATTAATATACCGAGGTTGCAAGCTGTGCCGGCGACAAACGTTCGAAAAGCTGGCGGAGAAAGCTCGATCAAATAGATGGGAACGACTCCGAATATGTCTTGTATCATGAATTGCATGAAGAAGATGGCCGCGTAGAGTCCGAAATCAGAAACGAAGAAGTAAGGGGTAGCCCAATACAGCCCACATGATACATGCCACGGTTATGACAAATTGTCATCCTGTTTCGCAGAGTTAGCGTCGTAGCTGCTAATGCAAAATTGAAAGGGAAGTATCAATAAAAACATCCGGCTTCTTCTGAAGACTTGTTTAGAAAGAGAACGAATGTGCAATATTAGAGAGTAATAATACTTACACACTTACCCACGATATGACTACCAAAACCTATCACAGCAGAACCTAAAGTTGCCTCTAGCTTACCAACTATTTGAGTGACTTTCATGTGCTCTGAGCCGTAATGGTATTTATTATTCTGCATGGGTCCATATATATCTGCACTTCCGTGAGACTATTCGGGATGAGCCTAGTACATTCTGATAGGGGGGCAAGTACTCACAAGAAAGGCGCAGCCAGCCCTAAAGGCTACTAATTAGCACAAAAGGTGCCAGGTTAGCCTCAATGCTGCATCAAAGTCTGCCAAAACCCGTGTATGGTCTCCTTTTCATTAGATGCCCCATTGGGCTGGTAGACAACTGTTTCCAGCAATCAGAGCCGAAATATAATCAAAAGAACTTGGGGCCCGGCGCCAAACCAGAAAAGTGGCTTCCATGTATCTAGGGATGCTTGAGTTAGTGTAACTTGTTCTGTTGAGTGGGTGCGTTAGGTATGAGAAAAGCATTCACGTGTTCGGGGATAGTAAATGGGAAAAAGCATATGGGAATATACACACTAGAATAAGCATCAACAAAAACCTTCGAGAATGCAATGGCGAGCAGCCATCCGGTGGAGTAGCCGTATTGATAGATGCTCGATATTAAGCCCCTGGCACGTTCGGGGCAATCCTCAAGTGCAGTGGCTCTTGCATTGCCATATTAGGCCTCCCATGCAGATGCCAGACTTTGCCAATATTAGCACTGCTTTGTCCCAAATGTTTTAGAGAGCGAACTCAGAGCGCCACCAAGACAAGGCAATGGTGATGATTACTGGTGGTTCTGGTGCTCTCAGCTCTCTAGGAAGAAGATGGCAACTTAGTATAGGAATAAGCCTACCAATGTACGACAAATAATGGACTGAGTGTAGGCTTTGCAAAACCCCAAAGCCATCTCGAGGATAATCAAGCCGACACAATTATTGATGAATGGCCATTTACGACCGAGGAAATCTGCAGCCAGCCCAAATGTTGCTTCACCGACAAATCGGGGGATAAATGACGCTGTTAAACTCACGGCTATTGCAGTTTCTGACTTCCCAAAATCATTTGGGGGTGTCTCAATCACTTAGCTGACAGAGAACTAGTCGAAGGCATTCCAAGTCCATGCAAAGAAACCACGCTACAGAAGGTTAGCCAGCCTTGTCTGTCATGGAAGGGACTATGTACCAGAAAAAACAGCCATTGCTGGGTAGATAACAGACCAAGGAGATGGAATGGGGAATCTGGAACTTCGAGTGTCGGTTTCAAACTTCGATGACGGCCGACAAGAAGACCGTAAATGCCATGGTCTTCCGGTAGAAAATGTAGAATGAGCAGCAGACGAGGATGCTGCAGGTGGAGGAGTGCCTCACATATGCAGGAACACAACATTTCCTATGATATTGGGGCTCAGCCTTCGAGCCTTGGCACATAGGTGAAGTGAACTCTGATGGAATCGAGCTAAACTCATGCATCCTTTGCTTTGGCGTGATTTGCGATGTTCTATACTGTTGACAAATGAGGTGTTTAAGGCATTGCAACATGCCAATTTATTCTGCCAAAGCTTGCTCAGCCCCAATTAGAGTTCAATTTTGCGGATGAGATTGGTCATCCAACACAGAGAACGGGCACTTCCCGCCTAGGGCTGTACAGTACCTAGCCTTCATAATTAGCCAATGTTCAGTCCTGGCACGAACATTAAGCGCGAAAGCCCAAACACCTATGCTCCTCATCTCAAGACCGACGAGGGGTAGCTTCGAAGTATTATGGCGGGATCTTTTCAATTTGCATTTCTCGGCCCAAACAATAAGTACTCTGCTGCTGTGACCAGTTGAAGGGCCGTTGCCCATTAGAGGCACCAGAAATATGTTTGTTCGTACCCCTCTTACAACAACTTGAGACCATCCAGTTTTGAATTAATCATTGGGGTCTAGCTATGGCCTTCCCCGATCTTTCGAAGAGCGAATCGAGAAACTTGCAAAAACGCAACATCTCTACAATATACGAGGCCATGACTTCCTCTATTACATGAGGCAATTGACGAATTTGAATAATCAGGCTGCACCTCTAAGACGCAAACGGCGTCATATATGGAGAATCGCCGAGCTCAGCCAATTAGCTCAGCAAGACACCTAGAAGTTCGACCATAGGGCGGACATGATCACCAGCTTTGGTCCTCACCCTGGATCATTCTTTGCCGATGCGTTCCATCTTAGTCGTTACCGCTGGTCCAACCTGCCTGCCGAGTTGGAAAACAGAATTCAAGAGCACGTGTCTCTTTATGGCTGTGCTAACCAGAAGACTTGCCAGGAGAATAAGATCCATGACGTTACTATCAATGCTGTGGGCGATTGGGTCATGCAACTGAAGAGAGGAGCGCGTTTCATCTGGAGTCATGGAGAGGGACGGCTCCCAAACGAGCTCCAAGATGCACTCGCCGAGGGTGAACGCAGGAAATGGACAAACGTAGCTCTCTCTATGTTTTAGTACCAAGACAAGGAGCACTTGCTGACTTCCAGGGCCAGAAATTGTTCTTGAATCACCAGGCTCCGACTGAATATGTCCTCATTTTCAGTGAAGGTTAGGTCTATCTCAGACTGTATCACAATTTCGAGAGAAAGGTCCGAGTTATGCTTGATAAATGGGTAGATGATAGAAAGAAAGGTTTACAGTGAAAGTTCGCGTCCTTTTGTAGCTGCATGGAAACAGCAATCTCAAAAGGATGCAGTTTATTACAGCAGGCGTAGGCTGTTCTACCATCGCAGGGATAAAGCTGACCTTGCATGCCAATACCTCAGAGAAGCGCATCATCAGGATTGTAACGATGGTCAGATTCGAGAAAGCTATGCCAAGGCTCTTGTAGCTTTGAGAAGGGCCCAGAAGTGTCCCCTACCCGAGGACCATCTCGAACGAGGTGAACTGGCAAGTCTAACATACTCATGACCAGAGTTGAAAAACTGACAATGCTTACAGCTAACCCCAGCTGTTGCCTCCGATTCAAACGCAGACGTTCGCGATCAATATATTTACAAGTTGACAAAATCAGATCCTTGAACGGTCGGCGAACGGAGGAGAGGCGAGATCAGGAAAAATGGTCGTGGTATGCAGAAGGAGTAAAGTGTTGCCCAAGACTGCCTGAGATGGATTCGAACAGCACGAGCGGCCCTGTATCGCGTATTTTGTCATGTGAGCTTCCCGCAAATCGAGAGATGTGAGTATACGGAATCGAAATAATGATATGGCAAAATGAAGCAAAGGAAAAGAAAAGGGGTCACTACGGATGTCACTAGACTTAGCAGAACACGGCGCATCAGGGTAAACGTAAGTACCAGGATTCCTAATGGAATGTTCAGAGATGGGAAAGCCTACGGTAGGTGACTCATCTGCGGAGAGAAGTGAGTTTCCTATGCATCTATGTTAACCCGGCTTCTCAGAGCAGATATTTTCTCTATGCCTGTGCAATTTTATCTGACCAGAAGCCGCCCTCAACTCCAAATCCTAGATATGCTGTGGTCGCTCAACTATCAGCCCTGTGTCTCTCTGACAACCTTGTCTACGGCCTTGGCGAAGTAGTCGATATTATGGGTATTCAAGCCAGCCATACTGATCCGTCCATTCTTTGTCATGTAAACATGGGCAACATCTCTCAACTCCAAAACCTGCTTTTCTGACAGACCCGTGAATGAAAACATGCCGATTTGATCGGTGATGTGATTCCAGGTGCCTGGTGTTCCCATCTCTTCCAACTTCGCTCTCAATGCCTTGCGCATGGTGATGATTCTCCCAGCCATGGTTCTCAAATCCTCTTCCCATTCTTTGAACAGAGTTTCATCATTCAAAATCAGGCCAGCGATTCTCGCACCATACGCAGGAGGATTTGAGATCTCGGAACGTTGGAGGATAGCGAGCTGTGAAGCAATTCTACCAATCGTCTTTTGCGCATCTGTTCCTGCACCAGTCACAAAATGGAAGCAGCCAGCTCGCTCACCATAGAGGCCGAAATTCTTTGCAAAAGACTGAGCAATGCAAAGCTCGAATCCTTGCTCGACGAAGTATCGTACAGCCCACGCATCCTTCGCAAGATCACCGGACGCAAAACCTTGGTATGCACAATCGAAGAAAGGGAAGTGCGACTTCTGCTTAAGGAGAGCCGCCAATTCCTGCCATTGTTCTTGGGTTGGATCGACACCAGTAGGGTTGTGTGCGCAGGCATGGAGGAGGATGATGCTGTGATCAGGCGCCTCCGATATCGCTTTCTTCATTCCAGTAAAATCGAGACCTTTTGTGGATTTCGAGAAGTAAGGGTAGGTAGCAATGGGAATCGAGACATTGGAGAAGATTTGATTGTGATTGGCCCATGTTGGATTGCTGAAATAGACCTTGGGTTGGCCAGGATAGAACTTTGCGAGGAAGAGAGCACCCAAGTGCACTGCTCCTGTGCCGGAGATGGTTTGGACGGAGCATGTGCGCTTCTCAGCAATAGCCGGAGAGTCTGCACCTAGAATGAGCTTTGCAGCGGCGGATGTGAATGTGCTCAGGCCGGCAATGGGGAGATATTCGTGGTTCAAGGCGGGGTCATTACGGAGGATCTCCTCTGCCTGGAGCTTTGAGTTAGCAACTGTTCCAATTCATGCAAAGATTGAATTACCTTCTTGACAACGGGCAGGATCCATGGTTTTGCATCGTTGTCTCTGTAAGCTCCAATGCCGAGATCTACTTTCTTGTCGAAGGTGTCAGCTCTGTAAGCTGCCATCAGCCCGAAGAGGGGATCCTCCAGAGCTTGAGGGACCGCCTCGGCGGAGAAGCTTGTGGGAACGGATTGAGACATGTGGCCGGCGATACTTTGCAGTCTCAATGAGGGTGATATGGAGGTAGGATGGAGTGATGAAGGTCCAGGTGAGGATGAGAATGAGGGTGAGGGTGGGGGATTTCGACGTGGACTCATACTTTTCGTGGGGTAGCCTGACTGACTTTCTCGTGGATTTATAAAAGTGGGTCGAGATTCCGCGTTACCGTCTGGGGCGCAAAGGCACAACTTCTGGGGCGATTCGTGCCGGTCTTTATCTTTGCGGACTGGCGGCCTGCGCGACCGGGAACCGAGGTTCCCCCAATTCCCAATCCTGGGTCTGTGAGAAGTCAGGGAGCACGGGGCAACTGAGATCATCACTGACTGCTTTGTGGTCTATACTTCGTATAGGCAGTTTGGAAGTTTGAAGCATGTGCCGACAATACAATCGCGCTTGCCGGCCATTCATATGGCTGCGGTGCCTGCATTATCAGTGTCCACCTTTCAGCCGCCTTCACATGCCAGAGTGCTGAGAATACTATCCGGATCGTAGAGGTACTGAAGAATCGCTGTTTCAGATGACCAAGTCCCAGACAACCAAGAACAAGCTCAACCCGCAGGATGCATAGAATACATATTTCGCCGTACTTTTCCGCTCCGTTGCCTTCTTCAGTTCCTTATTTCCACCTCCAACATTCTCTGCTGTGAGGAAGGAATCGGCCACAAGCTGGTCGATGTGCGCGGACTGTGTTGCTAAGTTGTTCACAAGTTGTGTTTGTAATTCTGATATCTCGACCAGCGACTTCTCGGCCGTTCTGCAAATTGATCAGAATTATTCCACCAGAAAGAGCCTTAAGACATACCTGACTTGGTCTAGGGTGCTCTCATAGTGCTTCAGCATGTCCTGATTTTCCTTCTCAAACATCTGTAGCTGTTCAGGGCTCAGTTCCTGCTCCGGATCCACTTGTTGCGCATCCACATGTGCAGCTGTGTTTGCATTGGACTTCGTAGGTGGCACCGAGGCGTTGTCGAAGCCCCCTAACTCTGGCATAGGTGCCCGTGACTTCGCGAGGGCGCTCTTGTTCTTCTCCATCTCGCGGCGGAGCCTCTTCTCCATCATCACGGCCTGGAATAGCGAACATTGTTGAATCTTCTGACTGAGATACCAAAACACGCCCTCCCTGTGCGTTTTGATAGCATTGACCTTCGCTTCATCTAACTCCTGCTCGTGTGACTTCGTCTGTCCTCCGCCACCAGCAGCCCATGACCCCAGAGCCCCAAGGCCCAAACGTGCATATTTCTTTCGGATGAGGGTGGCTTCGGTTTGCTGGGACAGCAATTCGGCATCTGCTAAGTTGCGAATACTGGCCTCGAGTTGGCGAATTAATTGCTTGGCTTCAGCATCAATCTCCTCCTTTTGACGATCTGTTAGATGCTTGGATTGCCTGTCTTTCAAGGCCGAGCCGGTTCTCCTTGGTGGGGGAGCTGTTGAAAGGTAGGCTTGCCGTATGCCTTTCAAGTAAAAGTTCAGCGAAGCTATATGCGCATTCTTGTACTTGAGTCAGAAGGGAGGTTCTATCAGGTCTGGGATTTGGGCATACAATCCGATAAGCCTCCTTCAGAAATTCATCAATGTTCCGTAGAGCAAGTGATGGATCGATGGTTGGTGGTGCATCGTGGCTCTTGAGAAGCTCGTTAAGAATAGGTGTAAGGTCGGTCATAGCTGCGTTGGGGAGTAGGGTAGAGAAAGATGGGTATTGCGATTGTGAAAGGGAGATAAGCTGATCCTATGCAGTGTATCGCGACCTGCCCAAATCAATCCAACGCGTTTACTTGGGTGCTGGTGCTGGTGTCGTCCATAGGTAGATAATAAATTTCTGGACAGTTTTCTTGATCCGAAGGCAAGGCGGACCTTTCCGTCGAGCTGCCCGGCAGATCGCTAATAATCAATGCCTAGGTAGAGAGAGGTAGGGTAAGCGGAGACAAGGCGGCACTCACTTTCGACACTCTATTTTGAGCGAAAGAAATATTATATTACCTAGGAATAAGATAGGGGACAGGAAGAACTTCAAGGTTCTAACAAGCCCGAGATATTTGAATTGAAGGGAAAACGTTTCAGCTTTACTCTACCATAACTGAGAGAACACTCAGAGTGCAGCCATTTTCAATGTCCAGCAGGACTTCAGTACGAATCCATTGAAAATGGGTGCCGCTTTTCTGACCTCCTTCTCCCCTGTTGACGCTTACAGATGGGTACCTCCAGGTACCCCTGGCGGTACGTCGTCATTTGGGGTTCACCCGCTCTGTCTCTCATTCTCACTCTCATTCTCACTCTCACTCTCTCTCTTGACTTTCAACCTCTCAACTGCATCGCAAACGATTTGCCCAACTGCGTCTACCTTTTGAAAGAGCCTACAGCGCAGAAGCTACACCCCAAGAACGAGATGTCGCATCACAAGCACCGCAGTCTCCCAGTGCAGCCAGGCACCAAGTTCAAGCTCTCGGATAGCGTGCCGTGGTCCACCTGCCAGCCTGCCTGTCGGAGCTTGATCGGATCTCCATCTCCAGTGGGTGGAGTGTATTGGTATCTTCTTGGTGCGCCAGTAGCTTCGCTGTGACACTTTGCTCCAGCATGTAGTGGATCTTCGCCACTTACATTACTTCCATCCTCTAATGTATATCTGCTGCAGATTTCTCCTCCGTAGGTTGCTTGTCTTGGATAGTACTTCAATTTCTCTCTTTCCCATCAGTTTCCGTCCTCTAGATTTATAATATGCTATATTTTCCTTTCTATCATGGCTCAAGATAACTTCCACGGGGCCGCCAAAGAGGTAAAGGAAGTCGGTGCAAGCCTACAGGGTGCTGTCCCGGAACAACCTGCGCAAACAAGTTCAGCACCATCCGAAGAGAATCATGCTCCCCAGGGTGATGCTCGAGACCTTGAAGAATTGGCCGCTGTGTCTACTGGCCCTGTGTACTCGGCGTTCAGTAGAATCCAGAAGCGATATATTGTCTTGATGGTGGGTTCTCAATTTTCCAACTATTTTTAAGAGATACTGATCCGAAGTTTTGGGCCTTAGGTCACTTGGGCTGCTTTCATCTCGCCGACTTCAGCGAGTATATACTTTCCAGCGTTGAACCCACTCGAAGTCGACCTCAATGTTTCTCCTACTCTAATAAATCTTACCCTCACGTCTTACATGATCTTTCAAGGACTCGCACCAACGGTTTTTGGCGACTTGGCTGATATGGCAGGGAGAAGGCCGGCCTACATCATTGCTTTTACAATTTACCTGGGTGCAAATATTGGCTTAGCATTGCAGAACAGTTATGCTGTTTTCATCCTTCGATGTATACAAAGTACCGGAAGCAGCGGAGCAATTGCTTTGGGTTTTGGCGTTGTTGCAGATATTTCGACTAGCTCGGAGCGAGGCAGTTACATGGGCATCGTTGGGGCAGGAACAATGATGGGGCCAGCTCTTGGGCCTGTTATTGGTGGGATTCTTGCTCAGTTTTTGGGTTGGCGATCTATCTTTTGGTTCCTGGTCATCATTGCTGGCTGTTTTCTCATCCCATTCATGCTCACTGTTCTGGAGACGGGACGAAATGTGGTTGGCAATGGTTCAGTTCCTCCACAAGTAGGTCGTTTCCTATTCCTGACAGTTCCAAATTTTGTCCCCACACAGGTCTCGTGGAGACGTGGGTATCAAGTTATTGCTGATTGCCCCGTCAGGGTTGGAACATGACCGTTCTGGAGTGGCTTCAGCTCCGCAAGCAAGAAATATCGGGAAACGCCCTCTCACAATCAGATACGGCTGAAGGCCGTCGCCTCGCCCATGCAGAGCTGGCTCGAAGAAGGAAGTTACGCTGGCCGAATCCGCTCAAGACTATACGTAGGTGTCGGGAGGAACCAATTCTTATTCGATTCTGTTTAATACTTTTCCAATGAGACGATGCCCACTCCTGAAACATTCTGTATCGAGCGATCGCTAACTCCCCGGTTATCTAGATATCATCATGGAGAAAGACATGGCAGTTGTTCTTATTTACAACTCTCTATTATATACAGCTTTTTATGACATTATGGCTTCACTTCCAAAGCTATTCCAAGAGATTTACCACTTCAACGACCTTCAAATTGGACTCTGCTATCTGCCATTTGGGTGCGGCTGCGCTCTTGCAAGTTTTATCAATGGAAAGATGCTTGACCATAACTTCCAACGAGTTGCCAGACAGATTGGTTTCAGAATCGACCGGAAGCACGGGGATGATTTAAGACACTTTCCTATCGAAAGAGCACGATTGGAAATCATATGGCCACTGCTTAGCTTAGGCCTTGCATGCGTCCTATGTTATGG
>Ga0302227_10001848_pt1 | contig 15298 bp, 21 predicted proteins | sample II_Palsa_N1_1_FD_193525 | JGI IMG/M metagenome (GOLD analysis project Ga0302227, IMG submission 193525) | Peat permafrost microbial communities from Stordalen Mire near Abisko, Sweden - II_Palsa_N1_1 | ecosystem: Environmental > Terrestrial > Soil > Palsa > Peat permafrost | place: Sweden...
AGTGTTACGCTGGTCTCTCACATTGGGTGTCGGGTTAGTTCTGACCCTTGCAGGCAACGGCTTGAACGTACTGAAGGTAATGCCCGAGTCAGCAATCAAGTTCGGATCCTACGAAGCAGCAAAGAGAGCCCTATCAAAACTCGAAGGCCATGGCGATCCACAGAATATAAATCCTTACTCAAAATTTGTGGCAGGTGGAGTTGGCGGTCTCGTCTCCCAGTACGTATTCACCCTCTTCCGCCCTGTACAAGATACTAATGTCACATTGCAGACTCTTCGTATATCCGATCGATACACTGAAGTTTCGGTAAGTTCTCTGCTTTGGTCTCGGCACAATTACTAAGAAACATGTAGAATGCAGTGTGAAACTGTCTCTGGTGGACTTCATGGGAACGCACTCATTATAGAAACAGCAAAGAAAATGTATCGTCAAGGACTTGTTCGCACGTCTTATCGAGGTTTGACCATGGGTCTTGTTGGCATGTTTCCATACTCCGCAATCGACCTTGGAACATTCGAATTTCTCAAAGCCAGACTCGCGCGTCACACTGCCAAGAGGTTGGGCTGCCATGAAGAGGACGCCCTTCCTGGGTCATTTGCGACAGGCTGCATTGGAGCATTTTCCGGCGCTTTCGGGGCAAGTGTCGTGTACCCAATCAACCTCCTACGGACAAGATTACAAGCTCAAGGAACCGTCTTGCATCCCCCTACGTATACAGGCATAGTGGACGTGGCGCAGAGAACAATCAAGAACGAAGGTTTTAGAGGTCTTTTCAAAGGCATTACACCAAACCTGCTGAAGGTGGTTCCCGCAGTCAGCATTACTTACGTTGTCTACGAAAATACGAAGAAGGCTCTGCATCTGAGATGAGTGTAGTTAGACTCTCCTCTACCACTTTCAGAGCCTGAAAGCACCAATTTGAACATTGCCAGAGTTACGAGGTCTATCTTGCAAGACAAAGAATGCCTTCTCAGTCGGCTCGGCACATTGAGACATGACATCGATATCTTTTGCTCACGGTGCAAGGACATGCATGACTAGACAGAAGTCTTTAAACAGGAAGGCTGCATTGGGATGGCGTTCTCAGTCACGAACACGGCGTTCCAGGATACCCAAACTTAGCAGGTTTCACGCAATGGGCTCATGTATATAGGCCATGTCGTGGATACAACAAACGATGAAGCTCATTACTACATCAAGTGACCTTACTTTACATGGTATACATGTAGTCTTCGTGGAAGCAGCAATGACATGAAAGTGGTCATTATGTACTCAAAGCTTGGACAATTCGTAAATCCTTAACCACTAGATTACTAGCAGGCGATATGCTCTGTAGCATTTGTATATACATGCCAGGGTGATCTTCAACTATCTAGATGGAAGACGGATGAATACTGTACTTCTTCAGTACATATTGCTTTCGAATTCTAGCTTCTTCAATATCTAGAGCTCCATAAAAAGGCCTAAAATTCTCATTATTGGCCGTTTAATTGTACAAACACATCTTGTACATAGTGAAATTATCATCATTCGGCGATCTGAGGAAGATTCTTAGTGTTCTACACTAAGGCAATTTCGACACTCTATTTTCAAGAGTCTGAGAAGGGATCTTCTTGTATCTTATCTCCCATCTCACCATGCATCCAGGTATGCTGAGATCTAGAGAAGGTAGGGCGATAATCGTCTCTTTCCCGCCCTCACTTTTCATAATCGCTGGCAAGGTGTACCTTACCTTGCCAGGCGCCTTGTTTTTCAATTGCCACCTAAGTCGCAGTTCGGCGGCTCTTTCATCATCAACTCTGTCAAGTGCAGCTCGGAATTCTGCAAGCTGTTCCCGATTGAACGGCTTCAATAAGAGAGGTGAGCTGCCGAGATTCTGAACTCGGATCCAGTAGCGGCCATCATAGAAGTACCACTGGGACCATGAATTCCCAATGGCTCGAACGTCGATTTGAATTCCAGCCAGTGAATTTGGTGTATAGGGCTGACGCGAGAGGATCCACACAGGTTTCTCGTATATGAAGTTGGGCGTCTCCCTTTGGCGCAGGGTTGTTGGGACAGGCTGAAAGTAGACACCAGAAGCAGTAAATGCAATAGGTTGACGATTTTCCCCGCCGTGTTGGCAGATTTCTGGAAAGATTTGCTGAACGGCGCTGTGTAGAGAGCTGAGCTCGACATGCTCTCGGTGCGTCACAAGCATGATAATTTCACGAAGCATATGAGCTGCAATCCGACAAGCATCCACAGATGGCCGAGCATTTTCGGGTTCCCAAGAATCATTTAAGTTGGTAAACTGAACGTTGACTATGCCAGTGGAAGTCTCGAAACGAGTAATCTTGCACTTAGTTAGCCAAGATTGAACGATGTGGGAGCGACGAGCCGCTGTGTCATTTAGTCTCTCCGACAGAGCCAGAAGAGCAGGCTTTGAGAGAGCAGCAGGCATGAGGTGGTTGCTGTACATATGTCTGACTGCATTTCTCAGTGTGGTTGTAGGCTCCTTGTTGGTGTGGTCTTCAAACCATTCGATATTCTCAGCCAGGCAAGTAGCGATTAGCCGAGATTTTGTGAAGTGCAAGAAAGGTCTGTAGACTTGAATTCCACCAGTCTCGATCGGCAATTGACGTTGTGAGGGGGAATTTGAGCGAGGCAAGCTGTAGGGGGATGAAGCTGAATCCCCCCCGTGTTCCACATCATATCCACCGCTCTCATGAACTCCATGAATACCGTAGCATTCTGGTATACCAGCCGGATTTTTCATTCCAGTTAGGCCATTTGCACCCTGTCCAAGGGCAAGTCTCATCAAAATGGTCTCGGCTTGATCATCTTCATGATGGGCCAGAAGCAATGAATTAATGCCAAGGTCACGACAAGCTCTACCAAGTAAACGGAAGCGATACTTCCTGGCTAAGGACTCAAAATTCGGCAAATCAGCTAGGCTTCCTTGCTCAGGCCACTTGATCTTCAAGATCTGGGTTTTAATGTCTAAGATCATTAGCCCAAGTCGAGTTAATTGTCCTTAAAAGACAATTACCTCGCCCTTCCAAGACTCTTGAGACAGCCTCTGCTTCTAAAGCACTGCCAGCTCTCAAGCCATGGTCCACAATGAATGCCCGAAATTGAAGAGGTCTCAAAGAGCTCTGCTTGGGGCTGTGCACAGACGATTGAGAAAGATTTTGTAACTGAGAACAAAGAGCAGCAAGAGCCATTGAATCAACACCTCCACTGATGGCTAAGCCTAAGTGTAATTGGTCAGATTGAGACCCAAATAATAGCATCTACCGAGTGGTGAAGGCTGACCAAGTGTATCGCGTCCACGACGTTGCGGGACCCATCTCTTGAGCAGAGCATTTGCAAACTCTGTGACCATGATTCGAGCAGTAAGTGTAGAGAGAGCATTTTGAGTGAGCTTAACTGGCTCCATTCCACCCCATTGCCCATAGCTCTCGAAAGCAGAACGCACGACTTGGTGTTTAAGGAGGTGGATGTGGAGAGGCGCGTGCCGCGTCAAAAATATCGTACTCCACACTATGGTCCACTACCGAGTACAGTAAACGAGTCTTCTCGACATCACCATCAAGCACACGACATGGGCCCTCGACACTTCTGCTGGTCCCAGTCAGGGTCCTAATTTCAGATTTTCTCAACCTGCGAAGACTTGACCTTGCTTTGAAAAGCAGAAGATGTCATCCCAGACTCCTTGGTCGTTTTCCACAGCTTTGCTCTCCGGTGCTCTCGCAGGAACGACCGTCGACTTATCGCTCTACCCCCTCGATACATTGAAGACCCGGCTACAATCATCTTCCGGATTTCTCGCCTCTGGGGGCTTCTCTGGAATCTACCGCGGAGTTGGTAGCGCGATCGTTGGCTCCGCACCTGGTGCAGCACTTTTCTTCTGCACGTACGAATACTCGAAGAGCTTTCTCTCCGCCAGACGGCGCGCGAAACAAGTAACGGAAGGACGAACGGGAGAATGGGCTGTACCAATCGAACATATGCTGGCTGCTAGTCTTGGCGAGGTGGCTGCGTGTGCCGTTAGGGTACCTACGGAGGTTGTGAAGCAGAGAGCACAGGCAGGGCAGTATCCATCTTCACTTTTCACTTTGCAGGCAATACTGTCTCAGCATCGAACAATTGGTTTGTCCGGAGTCTGGATGGAGCTGTATCGGGGATGGTCTGTTACGATCATGAGGGAGGTACCATTTACGGTTATACAATTTCCCCTTTGGGAATCTATGAAAGAGTATCGAAGAAGGAAGTCGGGGAGGGATACTATTAGTGCTTTAGAAAGTGGTCTCTTCGGAAGTGCAGCTGGAGCAATCGCTGCGGGCATAACAACACCTCTTGATGTTCTAAAGACGAGAATGATGCTGGCTAAAGAGAAGACTGCTATGGTTCCTTTGCTGAGGCAAATTCTGAACGACAGTGGACCGAGGGCTTTCTTTGCAGGCATCGGACCCCGGGTTTTATGGATCAGTGCTGGTGGTGCTATCTTTCTGGGGTCATATCAATGGGCCTACAACTCTTTGTCTGGTGAAAGAGGGTTCTAACCAAGTAAATGGCAGTATTATCATGCATATAGATGGCGTTACTGTACATAGAATAGGATGATCACCGGCCACCTATTACGTGCTGAGGTACCTACAAGGTTCTCGATGTAAACTTCGATCGGATTTCACTTCTTGGGATTTCAAGTAGGTATAGTCCTACCTGCTTGCTTCGCAAAACAACTTATTAATTATGGTCGAAGTGATTATATACCTGTGTGTCCTGACGGAAAGAGCTAATTATCCTAGAGAATTGATTATGGCGCAGGGGCTTGGGCTGTGGGAGTTGATGTCCCTGTTTCCGTCTCTGTGATGGGCTCTGACTTCTTCACAGAACGAATAGGCTTCCGACCGTTGCTCTTATAGTACAGCATCACGTCTGCACCTCCCTTCCAAACATGAGCGCGAAGAGTGGCGAGGCTCATGGTGATTGGCAATTTCTTGACCCTGTCAGAGATATTCTTTCTAACGAGGATAAAGACTCACTTGGTCATAACAGTAAAGTTCGAGGTAATCCTCTGGGCGTAACGCATCAGCTTCGGGGTTCTCGGGAGCAGGCTCAATGCGTTCCGCTACATAAGCTAAGATTTTCTTCACTCGGAGCATGCGATTGGCATTCAAACGAGAGTTCCCATCTGGGCCCGCGATGCTTGGTAGGAGGTCCTGCCAAGGCTGGAGCACGAATGAGACTTTAACTGGCTCCTTGAACGGAATTTTGTTCTGACAGATGATTAGTATATGAAGAATCAACGTCAAGGGAGGAAAATCTTACTCTAAGAAGGAGATCACCAAGCCACATGGGAGCCCGTTCTTCAATTAGACTGGCATCTTCTCCAACAGTCGCAACTGTTCCCCTGTACAGATCTGCACTTCCGCCCGACGTTTCTTCTTGGATGATGACGGTCGTCATTGGTGGGGGCTTCAGTACTGGGGTCTCATTTGCAAGACTCGGAGTAATGCCACTTTCCAACTTCTGTTCTGGATTTTCAAGTAGAGCCTTCTCGTACTCATTCCTTATCCTCTGTACGATGCCAAAGAAGCTGTCATCGACCTCTTTCTCCTTCTCGCCACTTTCAGAAGTCTCTGAACCGTCCTCAACTTTCTCATCAACAACGACGGGCTTCTCTGTATTGGTTGATGCTGAGCGTCCGAGTTTTTTGCTTCCAAAAGACATGCCCATGCGGAATTTCTTTCCGAAGAGGGTATTGCCATCCTTGCCATTCGTCTCTTTCTCTGCGTCAGAGGGCGACTTTGGAGGCTTCTCTTCATGCTGCGTCTCCGCTGTAATAGCAGCTGGTTTAGTTTCAGGTGGCAGAAGTGTGCTGGAAAAGTAGTCTCCGGTCCTTTCAGCTGAGGTGCGGCTCGTGTCAGAGGTGAGTTTGTCGAGAGAAGCGCCATCTTCTGGCACTCCAGGAAGATGGTTCAATGGAGCTGGGGTAGCAACTCCGATGCCTAAACCGGGTGTCATGGGGTACGAGTTCCCATTGGCTCGAGGTGTTGTTGCAGAAGCACCGAATTCTGACCACCCACCCGATGGCAGCTGGATAGATGTGGGTGCACCTGCACGTTGACCTCCCTTGTTTATTTTGTCGTTTAGCTCTTTCCGGTAGCTTTCATCCCGTTTTATCATCTCATCAATGAGGTTAGAGAATATGTGCCGTAAGATCCACTTGCCGAGGTTGACTGGAAATCTAGTTAGAACACTTGCGGCATGAAGTTAGGACCACATATGCAATGACTTACTTCGCTGGTCTTCTCGAAACTCAACAGGTTCTTCTACTTCAAGCTCGTCGGCATACATCTCGGCATCGAAGCAGTTATAGGCTTCCAAGACGACTGCAAGTCGCCCAGTTCGAGTGTCTATCGAGCACCAAGGAGCAACCGCTTCCATTGTATTGATTTCAGGCTCGACATCCTCAAGATGCCGCTTTCCAAACGACTGGATTGGAATGCACTTCTATCGTCAGCGACTGCGTGCGAAGCATCCTAGCAGAACTTACGCGTAGCAAATCCCAAAGCAACACATCACCTGCGGTATCTAATGTTAGAGCACGTCGACGATCATTGAGGAGTTTGTGCTTCACGAGTCCATGCTGGCCTTCAATGGTCTCTTCTGGTAACGCATGAATTGGAACAATAATGCCAATATCCGGGTCTACAATAATCTCGGATCCTTTTCGAGGACCACTGAGAGCCGAGTAGGTAGTGGCAGCATCAGAATCCTTTGTGGCTGGTGCCGGAAAGCTTGCTGTGTTCGAAATTCTCAGAACCGACTGCGCAGATATTTTCTTCGTCGACTGACCACCAGCGAGAGGGGGCGATAGATGGCTTGGCCTTGACGCTGCACTTGAGGCACGATGGTGTCTATAAGCTTCTGGTAGTTGAATATCTGCTCCGGTGTCCACATTTGCCCAACGGTTGATGGAGGAGCTGGAAGTCGCTGTCCATATATAATCTCCACAAGCAATGACCTTATTGACCCCCTCATTCTCTTGAGCAACAGCAAGAGAAAGCCCATCATCCATTTCGCCAAGTGTTCCCTGAACATCCGTCTTGACGACCAACCCTGACCTGTCGCTGCTGTAAAAAATTCCCAGCTGTGGGTCATCTGAATAGAGGGACCACACGCTATCATTGTGCATTGTCAACGTATGCATGCACCGTCCAGCAGTAACGCTCCAGACTTTGACAGTTTGGTCTGAGCTTGCTGTCATGATTGTGTCTCCGGTCTCATTGATGAGGATATCTCTGATATTATCGGTATGGCCAACAAACTTGGTAATGCGCTTCCCCGAACGCGGATCCCATAGTCGAACAATTGATTCTGGTCCTCCACTTGCAAGAATGGTCCGACTCACACTCAAGGCGTAGACTGATCCTTTCTCGCTCTTCTCTTCGTCCCCGACCTCAATCTCAAGCTTTTTGCCTGCCCCATTAAGATCCCAGAGACAGATACGCCGGTCAAGTCCTCCGGAAGCAACCCAGTCTGCAGAAGAGTTTGGTGTAGCAAGACGCTTGACGTAGTCGGCATGCTGTCCAATCGTTTGCGGAGCCTCCGATTCATTTGATAGAGGGCGCCATACTCTGACAGTTAGGTCGGACGATGCTGACACTAGAGCAGTATTATTTTGTGCGAGAACGATATCGTTTACCCAGTGTGTATGCGCTTGTGTTTGCGCACGGAAAGTGGTCGAGGTCCTGGTCTTGGGCTTGGAAGGCGACTCCGAGGGAGGATCGTCAGGCGAGTCAAAGGGATTCTCAGATGGTATGGAGCTTTTTAGGTCAAGATTGAGATTCCAAGCGCAAATGGCACCATCTCTCCCTCCCGAGTATCTACGACCTGGTCAACATCCGGATCGATAGATCCCAACCTTCCGCAGCAGCAGGCCGGTCATAGTTGGTGACTTACAGGATCGACTGATCGCTGTCCACTGCAAGGCCATTCACGCCCAATCTATGGCCTCCTGGCGAGTTTGCAAGAGGAAGGACTGTTCACGTCGTGAGCAGCCGTTGGTATTAGCCGCAGGGGGAGTATCTTACCATAGCTGATTCGTTGCCTTGCCTTCTTATGGGCCATAGCCACTGCCAGCTCGAGCAATCATACGGATCGGAGTTGATGAAGGTACAGGGTGGTCGTACGGTCATGCAATTGAGGTTGGACGATTTAGTTCGAAGTGTAGGGCGAAGTGTGTCTTCAGTTGAGCTTCCCCGCCCTGCCGCGGACCCAGAGCAACCGCACCGCACCCTCCGGGTAAACCTTCTGTGCGGCGTTTGGGGCGTCTTTCGCACCAGGAACGAGAGCAGAGCTATTAGGCGAATCAGAGACCGGTAACTGAGCTATCCCTGTCCCAAAAATCTGCATGGCAATTGTGCTACGGTAGATCAACTTCAAGGGTAAGAAGTAAGGCTGTCGGTGTAAGATTACTTGAGCGCTTGACGGAACAATGGATGGAGTTCTTTTGGGTCCAACTTGACTTGGGACAGAGGAGACTTGGTCCATATAGGATCTGAGTCTATGGATTTGCGCATGTCATTGAGCTTTTAATATTCCCCACTCCAGATATCCGTATTCAAACAGCAGTTTCCCTTCTAGTGCAGTAGTACAAATCCGCGTTTCGCGATAAACAAATAGGTATCTTTCCAGCCTTTGCCCCAAACGCCGCCGTAAATGCTGTGCTCCTAAGGGAGCAACCCCCACTGATTCCATGCAAAGTCTCCTGTGAAGCCTCTATTTAACAGAACCGCCGCGATGTTCCTTCGTTGCAGTGCCATATCCCGCTCCTCGTAACACGAGGTATCGAGACCCATGGCAACACAGAATGCATTCGTGCATACAAACACACCACAATCATAACCATTAGTCTGCCGAGCACATGCCGTCCTTGGCTCGGTCCACTCCTCCGCGTGATACAACTCTCCGAGTTGGTGCTGAAGCCAGGCGCGCATCTGAGAGATGAACGTCTGTGGTCTACCTCCCATACTATCAAAATATTCAATAGTCTTCGCTACAGGTCGAACGACACCCATAGTCCAATGACTTCCTTGACAAATGGGAACAAATACCGAATCGACTTCCAGTAACTTCTCCCCAGGCGCCTTTTTCCTCTTCATGAGGCGATCCGTGCTCTGAGGCCCCTTCTTCCTCAGGTTTTCGTAGAAGAAACTGTTGTGAGCCATGAATTTGGGAACAGTACTGGTTGGCTCGCCAAGAGCTTTCCCGCTCGCAATTGCCTCGTTATTCGCTGCCTGCACGACCCATTCAATGTACGAATTGATGATTTCATCATTCAGCCAGGCATGTCGCCCAAGTAAAGTTTTGAAATCCTTGAGCCGAAGCTCGGTTCCTTCCATGGAAGTGGTGATGACTTGATGGTGGTTGTTCGTAGCCTCGGCATTATAGACCTTGTCATCCCATTTCGTATTCAAATCCTGCACAAGTGGCTTCAGCGGGCTTCTTCGACTCAGTCGAAGCTCCTTTGCTCTGCGTAAAGCGGCCTCCCTTGCTTGGCGTTTGTTCTCCTGTGCTTTCTCGCCCCGTATCGAACTCCCAAGTGACGATGTGGGCAAATCGTACTTATCGAGAAGCAGGCCGTTCATTCGCTGTTCTATGCTAAAGTTGTCCGTGGGCTCCATAGGACGAAACTTCCCTTCTGGTAGCGAGTCTGGCGTTCTTGGTGGCCGCGCAGACGAAGTTCGAGACGCAAATCCGTGAAGGTTTGACATCTGCCCGGGTAATGAATCCAATGATTCTGGAGAGCTTGGCGACTCTGACGGATCCGAGTGCCTTCGATGTAAGAATCTATGATTGCTACCATCTTCCGCCAATACTTCTAGTGTCTTTGCAACTACTGTTGATCGATTCGATCCCGATTTTTTGGACAATATGTCCAGATCTGGAGGAGACCAGAACTCATCGAGGCGCCGGCGAAGCTCCCTCTCATCATCAGTACCTGCAAGATCTAATATGCCCCGGCCACCTTTTCGATGCACATCGCCCGCAGACTTGGATCTGCCTGCTCTTTGCTTTGGTTGCCGGGTCTTCTGCCGCTTCAACGTGATCTCGCCATCAGCTGTAGTTCGCGAGGATTGTACGTGGTCTTCTGCGACCACTGAATTCTTATCAGTTCGTGCATGCGTTTGACACTTTCTGGAACTCACCATCGACTATTTCATAAGTCATATTCGAGTACGCGGGAGCAGGGCCAAAGAGGCCTTTGAAGAGGCCGGTCCACAAGTCCCAAGCCCTAGCAAGGCTTCCAGAGAGATCGAACATTGCACGAGGTGCTTGTATAGGCTGGAACATGTCAGCGCAATTCCTCCAATACCGACCAACGAAGCCGTACCTCAAGGACAATAACGGAGCTCCTCGTCAGCTGCTCTTCTGCTTTGCGCTTGAGGCTGGTCATCTCGAAAAACAGGCCCAGCGAGGTAAGTAGTCGTGTGAGGCGAACATCGAGTGTTTTGTGAAGATTGTGGGATGTTGTTGGTGTCGTCAATTTGTGGATGTTGTCGCAAGTGGTTGAAGATGGCGGGTTTTGCATGCACGGCGTGATTTACAGAAGCCCAGCCCCGGAGCATGGGTGACTTAGCGCGCGACTAGCGCCAAACCTTAATTATTCCTAGCAGTGGATGTTGAAAGCGGCATTTAATGCCCAGCAACCGTTAACAATGATGTAGTTTGCACCTGATTTATATATACTTTCTTACACCTTGAGAAGATACATTTACGATAAATCGAGGAGGCGAAAGGCAGGTGTGGGAAAGAGATCAATTCAAGTAGGTAGTTCCTTTGGCTGTTGGTGTGCGCCACGAGCCTGCCATATATTTTTGCCAGCAGCAAGTGAATTCATAACACCTAATGACTGACTGGGTCATTCTTTGAAAATGGAATGGCATTCACATGTAGATCTTAGCGAAGGTGAAAGTGGTCACAGACTCTGCCTCCAAGCACGTGGCATAAAACTTGATATCTCAGGAGACGCTCGACAAAAGCTTGAAGTGTTGTCACAAAGCAGGGAACGTACAGATGCATTCATTATGTCCACTTTGCTTTGCCAAAGTAATATAAATCTATAACTGTGCCCTCGCTTCGCCCAATTTCTTTGAACAAAACGCCGAAAAGTACTCGTTAAGCGCATCAATCGTTCCACCGCCTTCAACTAAACCTGTAACGATGCCCACATAACCATCCGGCCTGACAACAACAACACCTCCCTTCTCCTGATCCAGTCCCATTTTCGCATGAGCAGCCGCCTTAGCATTTGGGACCCGGTGATCCCAGATATCATCGGCATATACATGGTCTCTGTACCTCGCCAGGAGCTTAGGGACATCCCTTGAGATTTCGATGTTACTTCTTTTACTCGCAAATACGGTGCAGAAGGTGAAGAAATGACTGTGCGGGTTGTGTCGCTCATGGTGGGAGACATTCTTGATGTCGGGTCGTAAATAGGTGGTAAAAAACGTATTCTTTCTGTTCATGTTCTGTGCAAAGTCGTTTATGGCTTGGCTGGTCAAGGAGGGATTGCCAGCGAAGACGTAAATTCTGAATGATCCATTGACGGGGATTTCTTGCTCGAGATGTACTACATTCGCATCTACGACCCGAGTGACATTAGAGTTGATCAAAATTCGTCCGGTACGGAGCTTGTTGCCTTTAGGATTAATAACGACTGATTTTGCGGGATGTGACGGTGACCAGTTGAGAGAATTTGGTTCGTAGGCAACTCCATAGCCACTGGTAAACTCGCAAGATTCCTTGAAAGTCTTGATGAATTGATTTTCCTCGCCTTCACTGGCTTTGTTTGAGCTTTCCTCCGTCGCTGCTGCGACGTCTTTCGCAGCTGGTGGTCGTTGGGAGAAGAGAGCTGCGTACTTTGCATCGAAATTGAGGAGATTTTCGGCAATGAGTTTTCGTTCGGACTCATAGGAATGCAGCAAGGATCGATCAGCAAATCCTGCTTCGACGTGATGAATTTTCCAGGCAAGATTCAACGCATCCAGAAACGCTGTGTTCATGCCCTGGCCTGCTTTAGGCTGCATTTAGGTTAGCTTCACTCTTGCAAGTTCGTGCTTCATGCAAACTCACACTGTGTGTATGGCAAGCATCACCGCCCATAAAGACCCTGTGGTCCAGAGTGTATTTATCGGCAATTCCTTGTCCAATGGGGTACACGGAATACCATTCCACTCGTTCCCACTTGATGTTATATGGCTGAAGGATCTTTTTTGCTGAATTCTGTACCTCTTCCTCTGTTGCAGTTTTGCGGGGGTTCCAATCCTTGTCCGTCGAAGATGCAATTTGAATGTACAAACGGACCATGTTGTCCTCTCGCGGGATAACCATTATTGATCCGTGCTCGGAATGAATGGTGCACTTCATCTGTGAAATCGGAACGTCAAAGCTGCAAACGGGTCGTTTCTCCAAGAATGCTTACCTTAATGTCAGGGAAATCAGTCTCAACAACCCCATCCATTACACCCCAAACATGGGCAATTGGATCTTTGTGCTTGATGCCGATTTTCAGCTGTTCCCTAACGAAAGACCGCGCCCCCTCGCCACTGAAAAGGTACTTTGCTCTCACTGTCTCCTTCGCTCTGCCTTCAACATGTTCCAGATTGACCTCGACTGGGAATTCCGTATCTATCGACTCGTCTGTTTTAAAGCCAGTGATGGTCCAGGGTCTTTGGATCTGCACGCAATTCTTTTCCAAATCTGCTATAAATACTCGCTCAATCAATCCTTGATGCAGTAGTGTCGTGAATGGGTATCTTGCATCTATGAAACTTGGACAGCTTGCCCAGGTCCCCGTTCTGTGGATACCTTTTGCAGTTGGGATAGGATCCCAGAACGCAACTTCATAGACTTTGGCAGGTTTATGTGCCATGATGGCCGGCTTCAAGCCCATATTCCGCAGCAGATCCAAAGATCGGGGTTGTATGCCGTCCGCACGTCCGGTCTTCGTGGGTTCTGGGCGATTGTCGATATGCTTGATCTTATATCCCCATCTTGCCAGACATGTTGAAAGTAACAGGCCGACTGGGCCAGCGCCAATGATGACGATGTCATATTTGTTGGATTCGGTTCCAGTATTGCCAATGCGCTCGCGGGGAGCCATACTCTCGTCCATCCTGCAAGCTATGGGTTAGAGCTGTGAGCAATGACTTGTAGTCAGATAGCCTTTGAGAATGTAATCCAGCAATGAAGTAGGGTCTTGTAAAGAAGGAACAGTGAACAGAAGAGAAAGAGTGAAAAATACACAAAAGGGAATCTGCTTGCTTAAAATACAGCAATGGACGAAACTCGGAATTTCCTGACGGCTGTCCATCTTGACAATATCGCGCCTCGGCCGCCAGGGGGTCAGCAGCTCTACCACTAGAAGCATGGATGAGCAGCCCAAAGTGCTCGTAGTGAGAGCCGGTTCTTCTCTCGGGAGGTGGGCGACGACGAATTTGCGGGGTATAACCAGTCTCGAAGATCGTGTGGGAGTGGATAGAGACTTCGGATGTCGTAGACGGGAAAGAGACGATGACAGATCCCTGCGCTGCGTGGGATGAGGGCGGTGCTCCCAAAGCGGCACTGTATCCTCAACGCCACCATCAACAACGTTCCCCTTTAATATGGCTTCGTAGGAAGAAATTCTCGCTTTTGGAACCTTTGAATCGTTCACGTCAAAAGAGAAACGTCCAGACCACGAAGATACATTTAGAAGGTAAGAATTTGAAATACAGTACATCAGCATGACATTGTGTCCGTTAACATGAGTGCCGCTTCTTCTGCCTCTCGTGATTCGAAGCCTGATAGGGCAGGGATTATAAACGTCCACTGTGGACGCTTTGTGAGAATGAGGTTCTCACCAAGCACAAGCATTGCCGTCCCATGCTCCCGTAAACGCCGAGCAGCAGACCTCAACGCCTCAACCCTGCGGCAAACATTGAAGGCTTTTCATCTTATATCAGGCTTCTGCCACTTAGCATCCGCGCGTCGTTGCATAAGCATCATTGGCTTCTCCAGACCCGCTCCAGAATGCAGTCCAGATGTCTCGTTTTCGCATTGTATACTGCTCTTTCTCTGCTGCTGAAGCCAGCTCAAAGTAAACAGAACTGGCAATGAAGGTCTCTGCCCCAGTGGGGAATTCAGCTTCTTCCCCTGCGAATGTTTCCTCGCGCTGTCGTACAATTTTATATGTCTTGGAAGTACTAGAATACCAAAGCCATGCCCCTCGAAATTCAGAGATCAAGTTTAGGACGAAGACAATTAGTGCTATGTTGTCTTGTTGATACCGAGCCAGCTATCTCAACGCATCAGCCCAGTCATGCCATTGGGTATACCATTGTCTACTCAGGCAGGATGAAAGGGCTCTCGTTGGGTTTAAGTTGGCGAAGCGGACGCTTGAATGCTTCCCTGCTCTGCGCTGGTACTGACATGATTGTTCCCCGCAGATGCTTTAAAACATGACCAGCTCCGATAAGTATCAATTCCGATGAAAATTTTAAAGCTTGAAAACTAGGGGACCCCGAATGCGTTGCGTAAGAGAAGTGTGTATTCTGATGCCTGCAGCAAATGAATCTTTCAAAACCATTGGCATCTCATGAAAGCTTGAATTTGTATTACAGGCAGGTTTGGGCATTCGGAAGCACGTGCATAGTATAACATAGGTAGAGCCTCAGCTCTAGCATTCAGTATCTCGCTTCGTTCGGCTGCAGCTTTATCACAACAAATACAACAATACAACACACATCAACAATACCACGATGCCACAATACTAGCAGACTACAATACGTTCTGTTCAATTATATCAGTAACGATAGCTTCAATGGATATAGATCAAGAACGCAGCCGACTCCCTCACTCTTCTCCAACCAAACCTTTACGCCTTCGCAATCAACCTAGCCCCGATCGAATTGCACGAAGTCAACATCTCAACGACGACAATCATCAACCTAAGCCAAGAGACACGAGATACCCTCCGAGGACGACCTCATTGCGTAAAGGTAACGACCAAGACGCGTTCAGCAGAGCCTACCCGCGTAAGAAAAATCACGGTCGCCAAAAGAGCAATAACTCCTCTACTGGTAGGTCAACACTATCAAGTGCGGCGTATACCAGTATCTCTGATCCTTCGGTTCGTGGTTCCAAGTCCACTGCACCCTCACCCGTGTCGAGCTATCATTCTGGCTCCACCGAAATAATCGGTAATTTCGTGCCAGTCGATACTGTCAATATGGCTCTCTCCCCTTTGGAGGAAGAGCG
>Ga0302227_10001855_pt1 | contig 15263 bp, 8 predicted proteins | sample II_Palsa_N1_1_FD_193525 | JGI IMG/M metagenome (GOLD analysis project Ga0302227, IMG submission 193525) | Peat permafrost microbial communities from Stordalen Mire near Abisko, Sweden - II_Palsa_N1_1 | ecosystem: Environmental > Terrestrial > Soil > Palsa > Peat permafrost | place: Sweden...
AATGACCTGCCGACGCTGGGGTCGAAGAAGACATGCATGTATCACGAGATTGCCGTGCAGTGCGGACCGCGCGGATTGACGGGTTCGCCGGACAATCTTTATCACAATAATGCGGACGGGACGTTCACCGATGTGTCAAAGCAGGCGGGCGTCGGCGACGCGCAAAAATATTTCGGGTTGACGGCGGTGTGGTCGGATTTCAAGGGCGATGGCAAGCTTGATCTGCTTGTGGCAAACGATGGCGAGCCGAACTATCTTTATCAGGGCGACGGCAAAGGCAAGTTTACGGATGTGGCCTATCCATCCGGCATTGCTGTAAATAAAGATGGATACGAGCAGGCGAACATGGGACTGGCGCTTGGAGACTATCTCCATGCCGGGCGCTTCTCAGTTGCCATCACACACTTCAGCGAGGAATACACCACGCTGTTTCGCAATGATGGGGATTTGAACTTCACGGATGTGTCGGACCAAGCGGGGCTGACGGTTGCGACTTCGCCCTATGTTGGCTGGGGGGACGCTTTCTTCGATCTGGATAACGATGGCTGGGCGGATTTGTTTTTGGTCAATGGCCATGTGTATCCACAGGTGGACACGCGGGACATTGGAACGAAGTATCGAGAACCGAAGCAGATGTTTTTGAATCTGCATAACGGATCGTTCCGCAACGTCAGCGAGTTGGTTGGGCCCGCTATTCAAACTCCGCAAGTGAGTCGGGGACTGGCGGTGGGCGATCTCTTCAATGATGGGCACACCGAACTGGTGGTCGAGAATCTTGAGGGGAGCCCGATGATTCTGCGCACCGAGGGCGGTCCGAAGAATCACTGGATTAGCTTTGAGTTGGCGGGGACGAAGAGCAATCGGCTGGCACTGAATGCGAGAGTACGCGTGACGACAGGCGACCTGGTGCAGCTTGAGGAGGTGCGCAGCGGAGGCAGCTATCTTTCGCAGAGCGATGTGCGGCTGCACTTTGGTTTGGGAGCTCACGAGTCGGTGGACAGCGTGGAGATCACCTGGCCTTCTGGAATGAAAGAGACCCTTAAGAGATTGGCGGCGGACAAGTTTTATTGTGTGTTCGAAGGTCAGGGTGTGGTGACTCGCGACAAGATTGTACCGGCCCCCGTGAGGCATTGATGGAATTCTGGCGCGCGAAGATCTAGTGCTGAGTCGTGGCGCCGTTTACATCCGCGAGTTCTTTTTGCAGGGACTGGTTTCCCGGCTCCAGCTTCAGGGCCGCTTCGAGGTGGGTGATAGCTGCTGTCTTGTTTCCTTGCACCAATTGGAGGCGGGCGAGGGCGATATGGGCTTCGGCGTCAGAAGGGTCAAGGCGAATCGCGGTCTCGAGCTCGGCTGCGGCGGCTGGGGACTTCTCTTTTGCATAGGCTTCGCCGAGTGCGCGGTGGACTTCGCCAACGTTAGGATTTGTTTTCTCCAAGGCCAATAACCGCGCCACGCCGGTGCTTATGTCGCCGGTCTCGATCAGTGACGCGGCATAGGCAAACTGGAGGCGCGGAGCTTCGCTGGTTGGATCGTTGAGGGGCTCTAGGGTCTGGCGCGCTGCGGCGTAGTCCTTGATGGAGAACTGGCTGAGGCCCAACTCGGCGCGCACGTCTTTGTCGTCGGGGTGGGCTTGCAGATAGTGACTGAGTGGCACGACGGCTTGTGCGAAGGCGCCTGCTGAAAATGCCGCGCGACCCCAGTTGATGTCGAGGCCCGGCAGCGCGGGATTCCACTCGGCGGCACGCTCGAAGGACTGCAAGGCAGAGACATAATTGCCCTGGCTGCCGGCGATCGCTCCGAGATTGTTGTAGCTGTCTGCGATGGCGGGACCAAGTTGCTTCTCGAGCTGATCGACTTGGTGTGCGGCTTCGGGATCGACAGTGTGATCTTCGACCGTCATGGGCATCTCGGGAGCCAGTGTCGTGGCAGCCTGCGCGGCTCGTTTCGTCTGCAAATAGTCGGAGAGCTGATTCTGGTCGCGCTGCAGATTCTGTTGCAGCAGCGATTGAGAGATGGCGATCTCCTTCTTCCCTGCTTCGACGTCGCCTGTCTGCATGAGAATTCGTCCCAGGAGATAGTGCGCTTTCTGCACTTGGTAAGCATTTCGCGAGACGTCTGTGGTAAGGGCGATTGACTGACGAAGAGCTGCTTCTGCTTCGGGGAGCTTGTGCGCGTCCGAATAGAACTGGCCGAGGTAGAGGAAACCGTCGGGACTGGTGGGGTCAAGCTCGGTTGCGCGCTTGAGGTCGGTTTCCGCTTCGAGCTGCGACGCAGGATCATGCTGTTGGGCGAGCAGATGGCCGAGAGCCGCGTAGGCGGCAGCGTATTTTGGCGAGAGTGCGATCTCTTTCTTGAGCTCGGCTTCGGCCTCGGCAAGTTTGGAGTTGCCGGAGGTGGAAAGATAGGCGGCGGCGAGGGAGTAATGGACGCCGGGCAGTTTGTCGTCGGCTGCGATGGCCTTCTTGAACTCCGCTACGGCGTCGTCCTGAAAATCAGAGCGGCCGTAAGCCTGGCCAAAGTACATGTGGATTGCGGCGGTATCGCCGAAAGAAGCGAGCATCTCGGAAAAGATCTTTGCCGCGCCTGCGCCGTCGCCGAGATCGAGATCAGCGACGGCCAGCTCGTAGCCATTTTCGAAGGTTGGATCCAGTGCGACGGCCGCTTCGAATTCCTGCTTGGCTTTCGTGTCGTCGTTCGTTTTGAGGAAGACGCGCCCGAGGATACCATGGGCATCGGCTGCGACCTTCGGATTGTTGGGATAGTCCTGGATTACGGTGGAGGCAAGAAGTCTTGCGTGGTCAAGATTGCCACCGTCGAGGGCGACGCGCGCGTATTGGATCTTCATCGCGGGAAAATCAGGGACTAGGTTGAGTGCGGTATCAAAGTCGTCGGCTGCCTTGTCATACTGGCCGGCGCGGGCGTGGCCGAGGGCGAACTCACCGAGCGCGTCGGCGATAAAGATCCGGTATTGCTGTGCAGCGTGATCGAGGTCGTTGGCTGCCTGGAATTTCTGCGCAGCGTCGTAGCGGCGCTGCAGGATGGAGTCGTCGTGGGGTTTGGGCGGCGCCTGGGCCTGCTGTGCGGAGGTGGAAAGGCTGCTGATGAGGGCCAGAAGGCTCGCAGCTAAGGCGAGCGGCTGGCTCATCTTGACGAGGTTCATCGAAAGGATCCAATGCATGAAAAATTGACCAGGATTGTCGTGATGCGGCGGTCGACAACCGAGCTTCCAAGGTTATCTTACGTGACAAAAAAAGAGAGTGGCTGGAATACGCCACTCTCCGATGGAGGCACTGAATTGATAGCGGGTGCTTGGTTGGCCGGTGGATTGGCCTGCACCTCTGAAAAGTCTGGCCGGGAGGCATTGAGATGCATCCCGGCCACGAGGTTAGGGTTAGAAGGTGTACTTCACGTTGAACTCAAGGATACGGGCGTAGGGATATGCGGTCTTGGTGTCCATATATCCGAAGGTGTTAGACGTACCACCGGTCCCGGTATTGAGCGTGACAGCCTTGCTTGGATAGTCGACCAGGTACCGCAGGGTGACCTGATTCGCCGAGCTGAACTCCGGCAACGCATGGTTCAACCAGTCAAACGCCGAGACGCGGAACTGGATGTTCTGTGTGTTGTGGATGTGAATGGTTCTGTAGAGAGCAAGGTCGTTGTCGAAGTACGAACCCATGCTCATGCGGGGGTAAGCCTTACCGCCGAACTCGCCGATCTCGTTGTTACCAGCGATCGTGGGCGCTGCAAAGCAGCTAACCTGGAGACGCTGGTACTTCGCAAGTCCCTTGTTCGGATTGCAGGTCAGGACAGGCTGGATGGCCAGGCCTCCCTCGTCTGTACCGTAGTAGGTTGCCTGAGAGATCCCGGAACCCACACCGTTGGTAGTTGGATTGTTGCTGTAGCTCTCCGACAGACCGTAGTTCGGTACGCTGTTGCCGAGAAGCGCCAACAAGCTGCCGCCTGCCTGCCAGGTTGAGATGCCCGAGATGGTCCAGCCACTGAGGAGGACATGACCAATCGTGCCCCAGTGAGTGAAAGCTCCGGTCTGGTAGGTATAGGACGCGTTGAAGACAAACGGACGGTCAATGGATGCTATCCCGTAGTTCCCTTCACGAACGACGAAGGGGTTTGCCTGCAACACGGTTCCCAACGTCTTCGACCACGTGAAGTTGAAGTCGAAGGTCAGCTTGCCGGTCTCCTTGATATAGGCGGCCTGCAGACCGTTGTAGTTGGAGTATTGGTTGCTTTGAGACATGTGAGGAGCGTTGGTGCCATAGGCGTAGCCGAAGGGATGGTAGTCCGCCAGCTGGTTGCCTGTTGGTGCGCCCGTGGTGGGGTTGACCGCTACGTTCTCTGGGTTGGTGGAGGTGATACCCGTGAGTGGATCTGGCAGGAACAACGCACCAATTGGGACCTTGTTCTGGTTTGCGAGTTCGGCAAAGCCGCTGCCTTGGATCGTCTCGCCGTTATCGAGGATCTGGCTGCTGGTATTGCCGACGTAGGCGACATCCAGAAGCGTGTTCCACTTGAAGCGATGATCGATCGTCAGGTTCCAGGCGTAGGTGATTGGCACGCCGTAGTCGCTTGCATCCAAACCATTCTGCGAGCCAGTGATGCCGCAAGGAGGCGTAGTGCAAGTGGGAGACTTCAGGTTGGCGATCTGACTGAGCTGAACAGTCTTCTGCCCAGGCAGGCTGTAGTTGACGACGTTCTGCGCGGTGGTCAGCGCAGCGGCATAATCGTTGTATTGTCCAGCAAAGCGATAGACGCCCCAGCCTCCGCGAACCACAGTCTTGCCGGTTCCGAAGGGATCATAGGACATACCAAAGCGAGGAGAGACAAAGGCCAGACGATTAGGCTGTCCGCTTAGAGGGATGGATGGGTCGATGGAGTGCCAGTAGTAACCGGGGTCAGACTTGCCGGAGAAATAATCCGAGAAGACACGGCCTGGAAGGAACACTGCCATACCTGTGCCCTCACGATCGTACCAGTGACCTACATGCTCGATACGAGCGCCGAGTTCGACGCTCAACTTTCTGTTCACCTTCCAGGAATCGTCAACATAGAAAGCCGTGTTCTGGTAAGCCATATCGCTAACAGGAGCCGAATTGCTTTCCGTGTAGCTCGAGACGTTGCCGATGACAAAGTTCGCGTCCGGGTTGTTAGGAGAACCAGTGCTGATTCCCGTGAAGACGTTGGGGTTCTTTCCGCTGAAGCTGTTGATGATTCCGTTCGGGCTCACGCCATCATTGCCCTGCAGGTTGCCGGTGTTCTGAGTGTAGGCACCGACCTTGAGGGTATGCGCGCCCCAGACCTTGGTGAAGTTATCCGTGAAGCTGGGAACTTCCTTGCGGACCAGGTAGTAGCCGTTGGGCTCGAACCAATCCCCTTGCGAGAAGTCGGGGAAGGTAAAGTTTCCAGCGGTACTGTAGGACGGAATCAGCTGGGAAGCGTTGAAGATGGAGCCGTAGGTATAGCCCAACGTGGTCTTATCAGCAGCCTTCGGGTTTGGAGGTCCGAAGGGGAAGCTGCCGAAGCCCCAAGCTGCGATGAACTCGTTGGTGGTGGTGGAGGAGAAGGTGTGAACAAAGTGACCAGAGATCGACTTGGTAAAGACCTGGCCGACCAAGCCACCGCCGGGAGCAGGAATGGAGTTACCCGGGGTCCAGTAGATGTGAGCACCATTGCCCTGAGCGAGCGTTGAGCTGTAGGCCTGTTGGTAGGAAACGTAAAATTTGTTGTTGTCGTTGAGGTTGTAGTCCATACGAATGCGATAGACCCAACCATCGTTGGGAGCGACGACGGGCGCGTAATAGTTGTACCCGCCAGCTGTGGTTGCAGGGTTGGCGTTGGCTTTCGGCCAGAAAGAGGCCAATGCCGCGGCGCCCGGATCAATGTATTGCGAAGGGATGATGGAACCAGTGGTACCGGGTCCAGGGGTGATGGCTGTGCCGTCCGGGAGGACCGTGCCAGCGAGGTTGTTGCACCAGTTGCCCTGGGCGGTCGAAGAGAAGCCATTGGGGCAAAGGACGTTGTTGTCTGCGTTGTCCGTGCTGAAATCGCCCTTCATCATCTCCGGGGTCGGGATGTACGACTCCAGGATGTTGCCGTTGCCTGGGTTCTGCAGGAAGCGCTCATAGCCGCCCCAGAGGAAGACCTTCTTGTGCGTGAAGGGGACAGGGCCGCCGAGGTTGCCGCCGGGATAGTAGTAGTGCGCACCCGCCTTGGGGACTCCCTGGTGATTCTGCTGCCAGCCGTTGGCGTTGAAAATATCGTTGCGGGCAACAAAGTACGCCGTGCCATGGAGGTGTGATGTTCCCGACTTACTGATGGCGCTAACGACGACCGGGCCGTTCTGCACATAGGCGCCGAAGTTGGAGGTCTGGACGCTGACCTCAGCCGTCATTTCGGGGTTGATGATACCGATCGAGCTTGCCATGTCGCCCGGGTCAAGAACACTGACGCCGTCCGAGAGGAGAGCCGTACCGCCGCGGTTCGGGACGCCATTGATGTTGATGCCGTTGCCGATGGCGCTTTCGTTCGCCGAGATACTGAGATCGCTGAACGTGGGATTATTTTGCGTGAGGCCACCTGACATCGTGGTCGCGCCCGGAAGAACCTTCAAGAGTTCCGTCGTATCGCGGCCTTCGAGGGCCAGGTTCTCGATGTCTTTGGAGGAGAGAACGTCAGAACGTGCGCCGTTATCCTGCGGGATCATCTCGCCGGAGGCTTCGACGGTTACGGTCTGCGTCTCGGAACCGATGGTAAGGGCAAACGCCGGAATCGAACGCTCGTCACCGGCGTGCAGGACGAGGCCCGTGAGGCTCTTTGGTTCAAAACCTTTCGCAGACACCTTGATGGTGTAAGAGGACGGCAGCAATGCCGGGAAGGAATAGAGTCCATCACCATTGGATTTGACGACGCGGGTATCCTGCGTGGCCTCATTGACCAGGGCGACGGTAGCACCCGGGATGACTGCGCCCGTAGTGTCGGTGACGGTACCGGAGATCTGCGCGGTCGTTTGTGCGTGAAGTGCGGGTAGAGCGAATAGCAGCAGAAGCGTTGCCAGCAGCCCTGCTCCCAAGCTAAGCCAGTTGCCGCGACGAATCCACGCCGTCGACACCTTGGCTGGAGCTTTCAGGCCATCGGTTCGGCCCTGCTCCGCGTTCCTTTGATTCTTTTGCATACCACCTCCAGAATTCATACGGCCACTTCTAAGTAGTTCGGTTTGAAAGTCCATACAGTCTCGTTTGCACTTATTAATGCGATTTAATGCCGCACCATTCTTTACAGACCTCAATGTAGGGTTGTCAATGTATTTTTTAAAGGGCTTTAGAAAAGCAGGAACATGATGAGGTTCCGCACGCAGGCGAGGGGTACGTACGGGGAGATGCACTCCTCGCAAATGGATGAAACGGAATGGCTTAGGATGGCTAAGGTCTTGTTCGGTCAACCGCTAATTCAATCAAAAAAAGATGGAATTTTGCACAGGGTGACTGGCCCTTCCGATGACTCCTCCTCCCATCTCTGCGAACGTTTACTTAGTCAATGAATCCTGGCCGGGGCGAGTGGATCCGGGGGATTCGGTGGAAAACCGGTACAGAATCGAATTGCGTGTCTCTACCGTCGGTAGAGGGGCATCTCTCCTGGCGTAAGGACGTGGATGCGATACACGGTCGTCTGCGCGGTGATGTAAACCGTTGTGCCGTGATCCGCAAAGGCAAGATTGGCTGCAGTCTGGGGCAGCCGAATTTGCCCGAGGACCTTGCCGGAGGGGCTGAGGATGCGGATGCCACCGGGCCCAGTGCTCCAGATGTTCCCTGCCATGTCGACCTTGAGGCCGTCGGGGACTCCGCGACCGATTGGGTGAGGGTAGTCGATCAGCTTGATGCCTGGGGAGAGCGAGCCGTCAGGGCGCACCTCGTAGTGCATCACGCACATGTCCGGACCGGAGTTCGCGACGTAGAGGGTCTTTCCGTCGGGCGAAAAGCCGATGCCGTTGGGCAGTGTGAGGTCTTTGATCACCGGCGTCAGCTTCCCGTTTGCATAGCGGAAGACGGCGTTGAACGGAAGCTCCTTGGCGGGGTCTTTATCGCCCAGAGCGAGGCCATAGGTAGGATCGGTGAACCACAGCGAACCGTCCGGCGCGAAGACCAGGTCGTTGGGGCTGTTGAATCTCTTGCCCTCAAAGGTGGATAGGAACGGTCGAAGCTCGAGGTGATCTCCGACGCGCACGATGCGCACAATCTTGCGGCCACCCTGCTGCGCGAGCAGCACGCTGCCATCCTTGTCTGTCACCATGGCATTGGGGCCGAGGTATGATCCGGTGGGTGGGTTGGGATAACCGCCGGACTTGTCGAGCAGAAGCTGCACGGCGCCATCGGCCGATACGGCGTAGGTCTTGTCGCCCACCACGTCGGAGATCCATAGACGGCCCTCGCGCCACATAGGACCTTCGGTGAACTGAAACGTGTCCGCCACTTTGTCGATCTTCGTTCCCGGAACGACGACTGCGTCGAGCGCTGGATCGAGGCGAAGAATCTCCGGTTGCGGGGTTGGAGCAGCTTGGGGTGCTGCCGCGAGCACGTGCGTCATGAGCGGAAGACCTCGAGAGGGCACAGCGATGGCGGCGATAGAAGCACACACGCAAAGCGCGCCACGGGTGAAATGTAGAGCGTGCATCCTTGCGAGCCGCCTTTGCTGGAAGAGAGTTCTCACGCGATGGGTGTCCCCGCGGCTTTGTAGATGGCTTCGATCGCGAGCATGTCCTTCAGGCCTTCTTCACCGGGCGACTCAGGGCGCTTGTCGTGGCGGATGCAGTCCGCGAAGTGCTCTGCTTCCAACGTGAACTGGAACGGAGCCTTGCCGGTACCGAGCACATCGATCGGCTCGCCGTTGACGCGACCAATCATGCGCACCCCGTCGTAGTTGAACGCAGGTTGGATTTGCAGCGAGCCCTTATCTCCGTTGATGTTGAAGAAGCCCGGTGCGCTCTGACTGTAGGAACAGCCGCAGGAGGCGATGATGCCGGACGGGAGTTTCATGGTCCACTCAACCGATTGCTCAACCTCTGCGAAGCGGCCGCTGAAGTCTCGCGTCGAAACGATGGCAGTGTAACTGGCGGGCTCCTCGCGGGTGAGATGGCGAATCGCGTTGAGCGGATAGATGCCGAGATCGAGCACCGAGCCGCCGCCGCCGAGTTTGCGACTCAGCCGCCACGTGCCCGCGCGCTGCTGGTTGAAGAATCCTCCTTGAAACGACTGGAGTTCGCCGATGCCGCCTGAGTCGATGATCTGCATCGCCTGTTGCCAGGTGGGGTCGTAGTGGACGCGGTAGGCGATCATGAGTTTTACTTTCGCGCTGCGACACTCCTGGATCATGGTGCGGCACTCGACGCTGGAGATGGCCATCGGCTTCTCGCAGAGTACATGCTTGCCCATCCGCGCGGCGCGCACGGTGTACTCGCAATGCATGCTGTTGGGCAACCCGATATAGACCGCGTCGACATCCTTGTTGTCGGCGAGGCGTTCGTATTGCTCGTAGGTGTAAATGGAACTCTTCGGAATGCCGTACATGGCGGCATACTTCATTCCCTTCTCCGCCGGATGGCCGGTCACGAGCGCAGTGATCTTCGCTGTCTGCGAGTTCGCGCACGCACGCATGAAGATATCCGAGATGGATCCGAGGCCAACCGCTGCGTAGCCTACAGGTCTTGCCGGCGTCGCAGCCTGGGCGATGGATCGAAGACGCGCGGCAGCGAGTGCGAGCGCGGAAGTCTTCGTGAACTGGCGTCGGTCCATTGTTCCCTCTCTCGGCGGCAGCCGGCTTTGCGCGGCAACCGCTTTACACATGCTGATTTATTTTTCAGATGCTGCAGTGCCGTAGCCGATGGCCTTATCCACCCACTGGATGAAATATTTCATATTAGGCGCGTCGGTATGGCCGCCATCGTCCTGGCGCCACGCGAGATGTCCATCCAATAGGCCATCATTCACGGGCGGCATCTTCGCCGTGTGATAATCCTCGGCAACACCAAGGCCTTTGACGCCGAGCAGCGTAAAGACCGCGCTCGCCGCAACAGTAGCCATGTAGCTTCCGCGCTGATCGAGCCATTTCGCATCGCCCTTCTCTGGAATTCCGTAGCTGATGAAGGTCAGGCGCGGCGCGCATAAGGCAATCAGTTCGTCGGAGTCGACGGGAAGATCGCCCGGCGTCTTGCTTCCGAAGCTGGCGTCCGCGGCGCCATACTTCAGGAAGTTGCCCGCCATCCAGTGGTATTCCCCATCCGATGTGAGGCTCTCGACCGCTTCTCCAAAGTTGCGGCGCAGTGGCGTCGCGCCACCTTTGCCTGACGATCCAACCAGGACCATGGCGAAGCGTTGATCGAACGCCATGGTCACCAGAGCAGCCTTTCCGTAACGAGAGACGCCTTCGATGCCAACGTGTTTTGCATCGACCGCGGGATCGGTCGCCAGGTAATCGAGGCCGCGACCGGCGCCCCATGCCCAGGCGCGAAGCGAACCCCATTGATCGGGCGTACGCGGCTGCCCTTTGTTCACCAGGCCGATGATGCCTCGTGTGAGGCCCGCCCCGTTGTCGGCCTGAATGCTCTGCGGGTCAATGCTGACGAAGCCCCAACCGGCTGCAATGAGTTCCCACGTGTTGGGCGGATCACCGTCGGCATTGAACTGGGGAAATTCAAAGGGCGCGGGAAGGTTAGGTTCCCACGCGGGATGATCGGCGAAGACCTGCTTCAAAGAAGGATCCTGCTGAACGAGGAGTGCCTTCTCTGCCGCGTTGATCCGATCCAATTCGTCCACCGAAGGCTGGTTGGGTGCCGGAAAACCTGCTCGGCCGAACATCATCAGCACGGGTACCGGGTCGGTCGCGTTCGCTGGCAGAACGAGTGTCATGCGAATCGCGACGGAGATCAGCGGATAGGTTGAATTGTCCACCTGGCCAACTAAAGCTTTCGCGATCACTGGATGGCCGCCGATCATCTCGTGATCAATTGCGGTTACAGACCAATGAACCACGGGCACATCTGCTGGAACCTTGCCGTAAACATTCTCTTCAAACGCGTGCACGATTTGGGGCCGCCGCACGTCCCACCACTCCTTCGCGGTCGTGACCGGTTCGCCATTATCCAGTTTCAGTACGTCCGGAAGATGCGGATAAGGATTCGCAACCGCCTCGTCATAGTTCGCGTGATCTGGCGCCTTCTCGTTCCCACTCGGCCCGGGTCGCAGGCGCTTGATGCCAAGTTGGTCCATCATGTTCTGGTGATCCTGCGCCGCCGTAAAGGTTACCGGCGCAGGCAGCGATCGGTCGGAGGCGTTGTTTTGCGCATGCGCGCTGCAAACAAGGCACGCGGAGAGTATGAGGCTGAAGTGGATGGCGGAGCTTCGAGATGCAATGGTTCGGCGCATGGATCTCTCCCGTGGAGCTGCTCTCTATTTCATTACCTAAAGCGCTTTAGTTCGGGATCCATAGTAATGCCTGGCGATGACGTTGGGATAGGGCTAGCGATCGATTCCTGCGCCGAAGCTGTATTAACAAGACTTAGCACGACTTTCGATGGAAGACTTGCTCGCGACTACTTCATCGACCGCGCTACTTTCCTTGGACCGGGTGCAAGCTCGCGCGATTGTTGCCTTCACGATCGAACATGATCTTTCCGGACATGCCGTCATAGTTGACCGTCTTGCCCAGCTCATCGCGGATGCGCGCACTGTTGGGACCCGTTTTCTGCAATGCCTGCACAGTTAGAACCACTGCATCGTAGGTTTCGCTTGCGACACGGCCTGGAGTGACCCCTGTCGCCCGCCGAAAGCGTGTGACAAACTCTCGGCGCTTGGCGGTGGGTTCATCAACTTCGCCCGCCCTATCCTGCGCGATTACGTCCGCCTTCTCAACGTCGCTCGGGCCCATGCGGAAGATCCATGGAATATCAATCTGCGTCGTGGTCGAATCCGCCGAAAGTGTCAGCACAGGGACGCCGATGCGGTTGCCCACCTGCTCGCATAGATGCGTATCGGCGCCGCTGGTGGACGTTATCACTGCAACTGCCTCGTCGTCGAGCATGAGACGGATCACCGCATCGGAGACCACGCCCCAGGACCCTCCGCTCGAGTCTTCCACGGCCAGCGCCACCCGCCGTCCGCGGTTCAGACGCTGCGACGCACTGTCCCGCAGTGCCATCTGAGCGGCGGCTACCATCGCATCGCCCTCGGCCTTCCATGCACCCTGCAGCGGAGCGAGCAAACCAATCCGAACAACCTGCCCCTTCAAATCGTTTGCGGACGCTCGCCCCGGCCCTGCATAGCTTTCAACCTCTGTGGAGATGGAAGCGTACGGCACCGTCGTCGTGGTCTGGGTGCGTACCGCCGCCGCGGCAACTATCGGCAGCAGCAACGCAACGATCACAGCATGGCAGGCCAGTTCCCTACCGTGCATCCGACACTTCGTTTGGCTTCCAGTCCGTACGGTGTTCCGGCCAATACGCAAACTTTCCGTCGCGAATTTGTGCAAAGGTTATGGGCGCGATATTGTTCAGCGTGTAATCGAAGAAAGCGCTTCCGCTCACGCCTGCATAGTGCTTCATCTCATAGCCGCGCAGCGCATCCATGATGCGGCCACGGTTGAGGCCGGCCTGGTTGATCGCGTCCATCAGCATCCTGGCGCCGTCGTATGCGTAGGCGGCATAGGCATCGGGCTCGTTGCCGAAGCGTTTTGCAAACTGCTGCTGGAAGCCAATCCACGTTGGATCGCTGCGCGTCGGATCGATGGCACTGATGACGGTGAGACCCTCGGCGGCCGCGCCAGCAATCTTCATTACCTCCGGACTGCAAATGCGGCTGCTGCCAAACACCGGTTGCTGCATTCCAAGTGCGCGCATCTGTTTCAGGATGTGGCCGGCCTCGGCGGCATTGCCCCAGATCACCAGGCCATCCATGCCACTCGTGTTGATCGTCTGCAGTTGAGAGGAGAAATCCGTTGTGTCCGGCGCAAACCACACTTCGACGACTGGCTGATGACCGATGCGGCGCGCGGTCGCAGAGAATATCTCCTTTCCCACCCGACCATAACGGTTGTTTACCTGCAGGATGCCGATACGTTTCAGATGGCGCTGCAGGAAGATGTAATCTGCCAACGCGTAGCCTTGCTGCCGGTCGTCGGGAAAGTTATGCAGCAGCCACGGAACAAGCGTCTGGGTGACGGTGGGATCGTTGGTGGCGGTATCCATGATGGGTAGTTCGATCTTCAAGGTCGCGCGCAGCTCGATGTGCGTAGACGAGGAGTCAACAGAGCCAAGCATCGCCCATGCCTGATCCTTGAAGCGCATGTCGACGATTGTCATCGACGAAGCTCCCCATAGCGCCAGATCATCATGGATGGTTAGCGCGAATGGTTTGCCACGATATCCGTCGGCTGCGTTGGCCTCATCAATGGCAAGCTGCGCGCCGTGCAGCATCGCGATTCCATACGGTGAGTCTTCATTGTCAGCATCCAGGGGCCCGAGAAAGCCGATGTTGATTGTTTTGAGCGCCGCCACATCCCCATCCGGCTCGCTTCGCGCGGCGCCACCATAATCGAGCGATTCCGGCTGCACATACCACTCCTGGTATGGCTTACGGTATTTTCTAAAAGGCGTTGCTGCTGGTGGCATATTCGCGTACGGCCCTTCAGCTTTTTCGCCAACGGTGATAGGTGAAGCCGATTGTGCGCTAGTTTTTCCTGGCAGCAAACCACTTGCAGCTAACACCAGGGCGGCGATACATAGTTCGACCTTCATCGTTCGATCTCCTCATCGAGCATCAGCTTTAGTGCTCTGACCCGAGTAACATCGCTGGGTCGGAACTGTACAGCTCGGCGGTTTCGCGCTGGCGGACAAATTCAACGATTCTGGCCAACGTCTCAGGAGTGATCGCCTGGTCGGCATCGCATAGTGGCCGCTGAGCCTCCGGATCGCGGTCCCATGTAGAGACCTCGATCAACAAACCATCGCTCCCAAATTCAATCGCTGCGCGGCTTGCCAGTTCCACCCTGGATGCCACACCGGTCGCATGACTCGGATCCACGATCACTGGAAGAAATGTCTCCGCGTGCACAGCGGGAACAACGTTTAGATCGAGGGCATAGCGAGAGTATTCTCCGGCAGTGTGGGTTTTGATCCCGCGCTCGCAAAGAACAATGTTGAGGTTTCCTTCGTTGGCTAGGTACTCGGCTGCGCCCAGCCATTCGCACAAGCTTGCAGCCATGCCGCGCTTCAAGAGGACGGGCTTGCCGCTGCGTCCCGCCTCGACTAGCAGCGGATAATTTTGCATACTGCGCGAGCCAATCTGGAGCATGTCCGCATATTGGCTGACCAGCTCGACCAGCCGTACGTCCAAGACTTCCGTGACGACAGGAAGTCCAGTGAGGTCGCTCGCGGCCCGCAAAATTTTTAGACCTTCCAGGCCAAGCCCTTGAAAATCATGCGGCGAGGTCCGTGGTTTGAAGGCGCCGCCGCGCAACATGTCGGCACCCGCAGCCTTCACACTGAGCGCGACCTCGATCATCTGCCGCTCGGTTTCAACGGCGCAAGGCCCTGCAATCACGACGGGGGCGCCTGTGCCAAAGCGCACGCCAGCGACTTCCACTTCGAAGCCGCTACCCTCGCCAAACTCCGGGTGCGTACGCCGACTGATCGTCGGACAGATCCGTGCAAGGTCCTCGCGGCTAACTTGTCCTGCAATCTTCTGATTCATGATCGAACTCCTTGCCTTCGCTAATTCGCGCCCTGCGGATCGATCGCTACAGGTGTTTCGAAGATCGCCATGGCTTCCATCTCATAGAGGAGGGTCGGCCAGCAGAGGATTGCCTGAATGCCTGTAGAGGCGGGCAGGACATCAAGGCCCTGCTCTTTGAAGAACTCCGTGCGGATGAGGTTGAATTGCTCGTAGTCGCGTTCAATGTCGCGGAGGTAGCAGGTGGTGCGGACCACGTCTTTCCAGGTGGCGCCCTCAGACTTCAGCAGCGCTGTCACGTTCTGGTACGCGCGCTTGGTTTGTGCGCCGAAGTCTCCGGGATGAACGGTCTCGCCGCTTTCCCCAACGCTGGCTGTTCCCGAGATCATCAGAATGGTGATGCCCTTGATGTCCAATCGCATGCCGCGCGAGAAGGACGAGGGGCGCTGGTACTTGTACGCCTCGTTGAGTGCCTTCGGAGCGGACATCGCTTTTTTGCGAATCGGTCTCTGCGCTGTTTTGGATATGTCG
>Ga0302227_10001856_pt1 | contig 15262 bp, 13 predicted proteins | sample II_Palsa_N1_1_FD_193525 | JGI IMG/M metagenome (GOLD analysis project Ga0302227, IMG submission 193525) | Peat permafrost microbial communities from Stordalen Mire near Abisko, Sweden - II_Palsa_N1_1 | ecosystem: Environmental > Terrestrial > Soil > Palsa > Peat permafrost | place: Sweden...
AAACAGGTTTTGCCCCTGCATTACGGTTGGGTCGGTCGGTGTGCGCTGGATAGGCGTTTGCAGCGCCGTTACATAAAACACTACCGAGTAAAAAGTAGTATTATCAATTTCGGGAGCTGAAGCAATTGCCGGAGCTGTTTGATCCTGGTAATTGAACGGATTATCGGGCATATAGCTGGAAGTGATCCCCATATCATGATTATAAGCTATGGCCACCTGCTCAAACAAGCTGTATACCGATGCCTTACGGCCAAAGCGGCAAATATATTTTCCATCAGGACGTGGAATAGCACCGTTTAAAGGCGTAACATACGATGGGATGGTATTATAGTTTGGATGCCCCCTTACCCCATCAGCATTATTGATGTTGGAATCGGCCATTGCAATAATCTCCGAATCGGGCACGGCTTCTAAAAAGCCTACACCGGCAGTAATGGGCGCAATAAGTTTAGTGTTTGTAGCGCCGGCAGGTAGTGTTTCGGGCGTGAAACCGGGCAAACAAAACGCACCCAATTGCGGACCGCCTTCGGCCAGGAATTTGTTGCCGGTACTATCCGTTTGGCCAAAACGGGTAAGTATGGTAAACGGATGACCACGATTATCGCTGGAATGGCAGCTTCCGCAGGCGGTAGCCACAAAATACGGGCCCAGGCCCGTTGCCGAGGTACGGTTAGCAAAAAACTGGTCGTTACCTGCCGAAAACAATAATGTTTGCGCGCTTGATAGCGAAATAGGCCCGCACAAACCTTCTTCGGGGTTTATCATATCGGGCAACAGCTTTGTACAGGAACTGACTGAGAATATTGTTGTGCTTAGGGTTAAAACAAACAAAGAAAGGATAAAGTAAGATCTTTTGCTCATACGTTGTTTTTTACAGTTTTCATCCGCAGCAGTTTGAAAAATATACCACGGAATGATGTTGCAAAGAAACATCTTATTTAGACTTAATCCAAATAAATATGAAAAAAGGTTAGATCGATTCTAAATAAGAAGATCAATCACGCCAGAGGTATGGGAAAAGCAATAGCGAGGTAGCGATAACTATCACATTAATAGCGAATAACACGCCGATATTGCCATAGTTCAGGCTGCGTTCGATGCCGTCCATGGCACTCTTGCTGATGTGGATCAACAACAGTATAACGGGAATGATAACCGGGAAGCTCAATATGGCCATGAGCGTGCCGTTATTGCCTGCTTTAGAAGCTATGGCCGAGATCATGGTGAAAACGGTGGAGAAACTGATGCTGCCCAATAGCACTGCCAGGAAATAGAAAAACGGATCGCCCAGGGTATTGGGGAAAAATACCAGGTATACAATTAATGCCAATACGCTTAATAACGACATTAATAAAATGTTGTAAATGGTTTTGGAAAGGATGATGGCCTGCGGGCTGGCTATGGAATAATAGTACAGCAAGCGGCCCTTATTCTCCTGTATAAAGCTTTTGGCTATGGCATTTACCGAGGCGAAGAGGATAATGATCCAGAAAAGTACGTTCCAAACAATGCTGTAGCCTTTTGAACCAACAAAACCGGGTGTTAAACTGAAAGCTATATAGCAAACAAACACGGTAGATACTACATACAGCAACACGCCATTGAACGCGTATTTTGAGCGCCACTCCAGTAAAATTTCCTTTTTAAAAAGATACCAGGTTTGGTTGATGAGTTGCATGGGGCGAAATTAGTGATTAGTGATCAGAGATTGGTGATTAGTTGAAAAGTTTAGGTGAACCTATAATAGCGAAAGTTTTATTATTGCGGATAGAACTAATCCTTAATTTTACCGGATGCCAGTCGCTTATTATCAAACTCCTGTAGGTATTGCCCGGATAATTGCCGAGGATGGTTTTATCAATTCCATATCGATACGAGATGAGGAATTGGAGGTGCTGCCTACCGATAATGCTGTGTTACAAATGGCAATGCAGCAACTGGATGAATACTTTGCAGGCGAAAGAAAAGTGTTCGATCTGCCTTTAAAACAAACGGGCACCGACTTTCAGCAGCAGGTGTGGCAGCAACTGTTAAAAATTGACTATGGCACTACCATAAGCTATGGGCAGCAATCCAAACTAATGAATAATCCTTTGGGTATTAGGGCCATAGCGGCGGCAAACGGCAGGAACAATTTATGGATAGTTGTACCCTGCCACCGGGTTATTGGCACCGATGGCAGTTTAACCGGTTATGCCGGTGGTTTATGGCGCAAAAAATGGCTGCTGGAGCATGAAGCCCGCGTTATGGGCACTGGGCAAACCAGTTTAGCTTTGTAAGCCCAGCAAATTTTGTATCTTTCCATGTAGCTCGTACGGTTGAAATGGCTTTGAAAGCACATCATTCATACCTGCGGCAATGGCTTCCTGCTGCTCATGATCAAAGGCCGCCGCAGATAGGGATATGATGGGTATGCTTCTTTTAGGTTCATCAAACTCAACCCTTATTTGCTTAGCCGTTTGGTAGCCGTTCAGTTCGGGCATGTGGGTATCCATCAGTATAATATCAAATTCTGCCTGTTGCAGTTTTTCTATCACCTTGCGGCCATTATCAACAATTTCAATACTGGTTTCCCAATCATTAAGCATTTTTGAAAGAATAAACTGGTTTACCGGATTGTCCTCGGCCACCAGAACACGGATATTTTTTAACGGCTCCAGCTTAGTGCCGTGGGGCTTAGCTATTTTTTCCTTGGGCTTATCGGCAAGGGTATACCAGTTGGTAAAATTAAATACGCTGCCTTTACCTATCTGGCTGCTGAATGTAAGTTCGCCGCCCTTTAATTCTATGAGTTTTTTAACTATGGTAAGGCCCAAGCCGGTACCGCCATATTTGTTGGCTGTATCATCCTCGGCCTGTTCAAACGAATCAAATATTTTTGAGAGCTTGTTGGCGGCAATGCCTATACCTGTATCTTCAATACTGAATTTCAGCTTTACCTTATCGTTCAGCTTTTGCAGCAGGGTTACTTTTATTTTAACATGCCCCCTATCGGTAAACTTAATGGCATTGCTCAATAAGTTCATCAATATCTGGTTAAGGCGAAGCGAATCGACACTTAAATATTCCGGTACCTGCGGATCAATCTCCAGCAACAGGTCTATCAATTTTTCATCCGCCCTAAACTTCATCAGTTTATAAACCGACTTAATTACCTCGTGCAAATTGTTTGGCGCGCGTACAATACTAAATTTACCCGCCTCAATTTTTGAAATATCGAGCACATCATTAATTACGCCTAATAACGACTGCGACGAGGTTTCCAGCAATTCCAGCATGCCCAATTGCTGGTCGTTCACGGGTGTTTTTTTAAGTAACTGGGTTAAACCTACTATACCATTAACCGGGGTGCGCAATTCATGGCTCATGTTAGCCAAAAAGTTTTCCTTTATTTTTTTAGCTGATTCGGCCGCTTCCTTTGCTTTAAGTAATTGGGTGAGATAGCTTTTTTGAGGAGAAACATCGCTAATGTTTATAAATATGGTTTTGTTTTGGTACGATGCACGGCATTCTACCCATATCACCCGTTTATCAAACGTTTCGAACTGAAACTCGAAAACAGCAAAGGGAAGGTTATCCTTGATTATCTCGCCCAGTTTTTTCCGAAAGCTCACTCTATCGCTATCTATGGCCCTATCAATAATACTTTTGCCAATAATTTCCGATGGCTTGTAGCCCAATATTTTTTCAGCAGCGGGGTTAATGGTTTGTATACGGAAGGTTTGCGCATCAATGGCACAAATAATATCGGCAGAGTTTTTAACTACTAATGAAAAATTCTCCAGTTCCTGGTTTTTGCTGATGATCTCGGCCTGGTAACGGGCAAGCTGGATAAATGAATCTACTTTAGCCGATGTGATGTAAGGATCGAGCGGTTTGTATAAATAATCAATGGCACCGCTGCTGTAACCCTTAACCGCGTATTTTGATTCCTTTGATATGGCGGTAACAAAAATAACCAGTATATCTTTGGTGCGGGGATTGGATTTTAGCATATCAACCAGTTCAAAGCCATCAATTTCGGGCATCTGAACATCAATTAAAGCTATGGCTATATTATTTTCCCATGCAATTTTCAATGCATCATTGGGCGATGTTGTGGAGTATATGCGAATATCATTGCGTTTTAGCAATGCTTCAAGTGCTACAATATTTTCTTCTCTGTCATCAACGATGAGAATGTTAACAGGGGTCATCTAATAAGTATGTAGGGGTCAGTTAAAATTTATTATCTTTTTAGTAATTCAAAAATCTCATTCGTGTGCAAAATATATTCAGCAGCGTTAATATCAATTGCCGCAGTGGGCATTTGGGGCATTTCGGCATCCTGGGGGCTTTGCACTATGGTTAAAGCACCGTAATTACGCAATTTAAGCATTCCTTCGGCTCCATCCTGGTTTGCCCCCGAAAACAATATTGCTGTGCAACGCTCCTTATAAACTTCGGCGGCACTTTCAAAAGTTACATCGATAGACGGTTTTGAATACCAAACAGCGTCGGATACATCCAACCCAAAACACTTTTCCTTTTCAATTAAGGTATGATAGTTTGCCGGCGCTATATATATGGCATTTTGCTCAATCACATCCTTATCGCTAATCTCCCGCATCAATATACGGGAATTATCGGCAAATAGTTTTTCTATTTCGCTAAAGAAATTCTTTTTGCGATGAATAATTATGATCACCGTTTTATTAAGATCAGCGTCGAAGTTTTTTACTATATTAAAAATCAACCTGAATGATCCGGCTGAACCACCCAGCAGCAAAACCTCAGAATTTTGCCAGCGCGTTAATATATCGGGGTTAAGATGCAATTTTCTGGTATATATTTTCTTTACTATTGATCACTTTAAACTTCTTTTTAAACTTATCGGAGCGTATGGTTTCCTTACTACCCATACACAAGAACCCAAAGGGAGCCAAACTGTTATAAAAAAGTTCCAGTATTTTTTCCTGTAGTTCGCTTTCAAAGTAAATAAATACATTACGGCAACAAATTAACTGAAACTCGTTAAATACGGTATCGGATATTAAGTTATGTATGGAAAAAAGCGTATTCTGTTTTAGCTCGCTATGTACGGTGGCGGCATCGTACATTATAGTAAAATGATCGGTTATTGACCCCTTTAAACCCGAAAACTGGTAATTTTCGGCATAGCTTTTTATTTTGCGAAAGCTGTAAATGCCTTTGCGCGCCTCTTTAAGTATTTCGCTGTTGATATCGGTGCCGTATATGAATGATTTTTTTCGCAGCCCTGCCTCGTTCAGTAAAATTGCCAGCGAATACACCTCCTCGCCCGATGAGCAGCCGGCACTCCATATTTTTATATGCTGATACGTGGAAAGGTAAGGGATCACCTGGTTATTGAGCGCCTTATAAAAGGTAGGATCGCGAAACATTTCGGTAACATTTACCGTAATTTCATCTAAAAACTCCTGGAAAAAATCGGGGCTGTTTACCAAAATGTGCTTCAGATCATAAAACTCCAGCTTTTTGAGCCCCATAATCCGGGCAATGCGCCTTTTTAACGAGGCCTTGGTGTACGATGAAAAATCAAACCCGTGTACCTTCTTAATCAGTTCGATCAATTCACTTAGCTGCGTTCCAGATAAAAAACTTTGAGAAGTATCCATTATATTATTGGCCAAGCCATAACTGCATTAATGCTATCAGCCTGTCCATATCAACCGGTTTGGTTATATAATCATTTGCACCTGCTGCTATGCATTTTTCCCGATCGTCTTTCATTGCCTTAGCGGTTAAAGCTATTACAGGCAATTTGGCCCATTTGTTTTGCTTGCGTATAAATCTGGTAGCTTCGTAGCCATCCATTTTTGGCATCATAATATCCATCAGCACAATATCAACATCATCAATCTCTTCCAGTTTGTGTATGGCTTCTTCGCCGTCATTGGCTATTTCAACAACCATATCATAGCTTTGCAAGGCACTGCTTAGCGCAAATATATTGCGCATATCATCATCAACAATAAGTACCTTTTTACCTTTTATCACATCTTTGCCGGTAATTAGCGTTTTTGTTTTTAAGCCAATATCAAAGGCTATTGTTTTGGCCGCTACCTCGCTTATTTTATTTAAAAACAGGTTCACCTCGTCAATTAACCGGTCTGATGATTTGCTGGTTTTTACTACCATCGCGTTAGCGTATTGCATTAGCCTGTTAACCGATGTTTTATCCAGCTCCATAGCGGTATTTACAATTACCGGCAGCTCAATAAAGCGGTCCACCTCTTTTATTTTATCCAAAAGATCAAGGCCTGATATATCGGGCAGGTTAATATCTAATATAACACACTGGTACTCGTTTTGGTGCAACATGCGGAACGCCGATTCGCCGTCAAAAGCCTGGTCCACCGTTATGCCATGGCCCTCCATCATATCTTTCAGGGCCTGGCTTTGCGCTTTATGATCCTCCACCAACAATATCTGCGTGAATTTTGAACCGCTTTGCAGCATAATATCAGTAAACAGCTTATCGAGCGTACTGGTATCGATAGGTTTTTTAAGGAAACTGATGGCACCTTCGCGGCGTACACGGTTTGCGGCCGCATCCCCTGCCGACATGAGGTGAACCGGGATGTGCATGGTTTCTTGCAGCTTCTTTAGTTCCTTTAATATTTGCCAGCCGTCCTTACCCGGAAGCATAATATCCAGAATAACCGCATCGGGAAGGTTTTTAGCAATTATTTCGACAGCATTTGTGCCTTCATTTACAATAATGGAGCGGTAGCCATGATCGCGGGAATAATCCTGTAAAATATTGGCGAAGTTTTTATCATCTTCCACAATAACTACCAGCGGCTCCCTATTTTCAGGCCCGGCGGCTTTTTCCACAGGCTTTAAGAATGTTGCCGACGAATCAAAGGTTTCAACGGTAGGCAGTTCATCTTCCTGCGATGGTACATTGATGGCCTCGAACGGTATGGTTAGTATAAATTCGCTTCCCAGCCCCGGCTCACTAGTGAGTGATATGGAACCGCCGAGCAGCGATGCAAGTTCGCGGCTTATTGATAAGCCTAAACCTGTACCGCCGTATTTGCGGCTGGTTGAGCCATCGGCCTGCTGGAACGCTTCGAATATTACCTTTTGTTTATCAAGCGGTATGCCTACGCCTGTATCCCTGATGCTGAAACTTATGGTGCTTGGCTTAGGGCCAGGGATGGCGCTAATGGAGATAGAACCTTTTTCGGGCGTGAATTTAAAGGCGTTCGACAGCAGGTTCTTGATCACCTGCTCCACCCTTACCTTATCGGTATATATGGCAGCCGGAACGTTAGCGGTGCGGTGTGTAAATTTGATGCTTTTGTTGGATGCTACTTCGGCAAAAAGCATTTCCATATCTTTCAATATATCAGCAATTTTCACCTGCTCGTTTTGCATTTCCAGCTTACCCGATTCAATTTTTGAGAGATCGAGAATATCATTAATGAGCGTAAGCAGATCATTACCGGCATTGAATATTACGCTGGCATATTTTATCTGATCTTCTGAAAGATTAGCCGGTTTGTTATCTTTTAAAATACGTGCCAGTACCAGGATGCTGTTAAGCGGCGTGCGCAGCTCGTGGCTCATATTGGCCAAAAACTCCGATTTGTATTTTCCGGTGGTTTCCAGCTCCTGCACCTTTACATTAATGGCCTGGCGCGCTTCTTCAACTGCCTGGTTCTTTTCTTCCAGCAGGCTGGCTTTTTCTTCCAGTTCGGCATTAATGTTGCGCAATTCTTCCTGCTGTACACGTAACTCTTCTTCCGATGCTTCCAACATTTCTGTTTTGTTCATCAACTCTTCGTTGGTTACGCGCATTTCTTCCTGCTGTGCCTCCAACTCTTCGGCCTGCTGCTGGGTTTCCTCAAACAGATCATGCATGATGGTGCGTGCCTGGGCGGTATTAACGGCTATGCCAATGTCATTAGCTATTGCTAAAATGTAGTCGCGGTTATTATCTTCCATATCGCCGCTGAAGGCTATCTCGATAACGCCCTTTAACTGCTTATCAAAAAAGAAGGGAACGATAATGCTTTCAACCAGTTGTTGCTGTATTAAGGAGCTTTCGAGGTTTATGGCCTCATTCAACTTGCCTTTTATAATGGCTTCTTTTTTATTTTCCGCAGCCTGCCCTATCCAGCCCTCGGTTAACCTGATGGATTTTTTGAGCGCGCTTAAATTATGAAAAGCGTAGGATGAATAAAGTTCCAGGCGTTCTTCGGCATCGTTATACAAATAAAATGTACCGGTAAGGGCTTTGGTATAATTGCAAACCTCGATGAGCACATTCTCCGCCAGTTCTTTTTCGCTTTGCTGGCCCTGCATCTTCTCGTTGATGATGCCGGTACCGATAAGCAGCCAGTTTTTCGCTTCGTTAAGCGCGAGCACTTTTGCAAGCTCCACATTGGTAACCCGTATCTCTTCCTCTATCTTCTTTTGTTGATCGAATGTTTTTTGTATGTAGATGAAAAGAACAATTAATATGGCCAGGAAGATCAGCGATCCGGCTAAAATAACGATGATGGTATAGTTAGCGGCGCTTTGCGTTCTTTTGCGGCCATCGGCCAGTGATGCATCTTCGCGTGTGTTTATCCTGTCAATAATTGAACGGATATTATCCATTACATGCTTGCCGTTGAGCAACATGTTATGGTCGCTCATGTACTGAAGGCCAACTACATCCCTAACATCAATATTATTTTTAATGAGCTCCAGTTGCCTGTTGGTTAACAGGTAAAGTGAGTCAAGGTCTTTTTGCTGATTCGGGCTCTCTACCGCTAACTCTTTAAGCTTGGCTATATCGCTGTTTAAAACAAGCAGCGCGGCTTTATAAGGATCAAGAAAAATGGGCTTATCCACGGCAACAAAGCCACGCATACCGGTTTCGGCATCTATCAATCTTTGTAAAATATCGCGTGAGGCATGTATCAATTGCTCGCTGTGTTCAACCTTAGCTTGGTCGTCTTCCAGTTGTGTTATGCTGCTATATGAAAAAATAGCGACCAAAAAAACCAATAGAAAAGAAACAGCAAAGCCGGTTAAAACCTGTTGCTTAAAAGAAACCTTTAACATTTAATTTATTTTTGTTGGCTATAAAAATATGCTAAATAAAGCAATTAATACTTATAATGTAAAACGTTAATAAACAGCCACGTTGTAAAATTATACTAAAAAATGATTTTTAGGGTACAAGCGTATCGCTTTTGTTAAAGGCGCTGGTTTTACTATTACCTAAAACACCAATTACCCCAAGCGCCGCCCCTACACACATTACATACCAACCCCATTTGAATTTTATTTTACCCGACAGGTAGGCTGCGCCAACGTGAAAAGGTATAAAGTTAAAATAGTTGTGGATCTTAAACAGAGCTGCGATATAAAATAACACAACCAGCCCAACTGTTAGCCAGGCTATCAATTTAACCAGTTTTGGGTTATTAAACACCGTTGCCACTACCCCAACAATAGAAACCAGCAACATAACAAGCCCATAAGGCTTATTGAGCTGATACACGTTTTGATTGATAATAAAATGAGCTATGGGGCAAAACGTGGCCACAAATACCATTATGAACCCCACAAATGATATGAACGAACTGATGCGCATATTATTTTTGCGGGCTTAATTCCATTTTATCGGCAAAATGGGCGCAGTAGTCGCGCAGGTCCTCAACTATGTTTGTTTCGCCGGTGGCACGCAAAAAGCTATCGCCCATGGTTTGCAGGGTTTCGTAAAAAAAGCGTTTCATATCATCAACGGGCATATCCTTAGTCCACAGGTCGATACGCAGGGTGTTTTTATAGTTTTGATCCCAAAGGGCCAGCATGATGGATTTTACCGGCAAAGCCTCCTTGGTTTTAGCATCGGTTGATTCCCATAGAATTGTTTCGGGTACATTATCATCATCCAGGTTAATGGTGAGTTTTATTTCGGCGGTTTTCATAGTTTATTTAACAAGTAAAAAAATAATAAGCGTCAAAGTTATAAAGCTGAGCTCTACAATCCATATTTTTTTAGTTTCCGGGAAAAAATTACGGAACATAAGATCCAAAAATGACACAACAAAAGCAAAAAGTAAAAATATCCAGGCAATGGTGCCGCTTAAATGCGGCGCCTGCATACCGGTAATGCCCGCGCCTTTTATCCAGATATAGCCTGCGAACATTATTAGAAGAGCGGTAGCAAAATTTAAGGGGGTAAGGCGAAATTTCATATACAAATTAATGCTTTTTTCGGTAATGTTTAGGGTTAGTTGTTGTTTTGCCCGCGCGCGAATTGGGGTTGGCCTTTTCCCTGCCGGCTTTGAACTTCAGTTTTTGGTTAAGGGTTTTCTTTTCGTGAAAGGCGCCTTTAAAATCGGGGTCATCGCGGCGCTTTTGCATGTCGATCTCTTTGGCCTGATCCTGTTTTTCTTCATAAGGCGTAGCCTCAATAAACACATCGGCAGGAATATCTGTTACCGGGATGGTTTGGCGGATGAGCTTTTCTATCTTACGCACATAATATTCTTCGGATGGGCTGCAAAAAGTGATGGCTTCGCCGGATTGATAGGCCCTGCCGGTACGGCCTATGCGGTGTACATAATCCTCTATCACCACCGGTACATCAAAATTGATCACGTGGCTCACATCACTTACATCAATACCGCGCGAGGCTACATCAGTTGCTACCAATATCTTTACCTCATCGTTTTTAAAGGAATTAATGCTGTTGATACGGGTGTTTTGCCCTTTATTGGCGTGTAATACCTTTACTTCCTTCTCGCCAAATTTGCGCAGCAGGAATTTGTATACATCCTCGGCCGAGGAACGGGTTTTACAAAATACCATCAGCTTTTTGATGTCATCCGGCTCATCCAGCAGTTTTTTCAGCAGGTTGATCTTTGTTTTTACATTAGGCACATGATACAAATGCTGGTTAACCGTTTGCGCTGGCGTGGCCTGTGGCGTAACCTCGATCACCGTAGGAAATTCCAGGAAATTATTGGAAAGCTCGTGTATCTTATCAGACATGGTGGCCGAAAACAGCAGGTTCTGGCGTTTAACGGGTACCACCTCCAGTATGCGGTTGATCTGAGGCATAAAGCCCATATCCATCATTTTATCGGCTTCGTCCAGTACCAATACCTGTAGTGTTTTGGTAACGATATGGCCCGCCAGGTAAATATCCATGAAGCGGCCGGGCGTGCCTACAATGATATCCACGCCTTTGTTGATCAATTCGATCTGTGTTTTGGGCCCCAGCCCACCGTATACGGAAACTACCCGCAAATCGGTATAAATAGCGAACTGCTTAATGTTTTCTTCTATTTGCATGGCCAGCTCGCGGGTTGGCGCTATGATAATGGCACGCGCACTATCGCCCTGGGCAAATTTTAGCCGCATGATGATGGGTAAGGCATAGGCGGCGGTTTTGCCGGTGCCTGTTTGCGCAATGCCCATTACATCCTGCCCGCTAAGGATGGGTGGTATGGCTTTTTGCTGGATGGGCGTAGCTTCGGTATAACCGGCTTCGGCAATCGCGTTCAGTATTTGCCGGTTAAATTTAAAATCATCAAAAGTTACAGCCATGCCGCAAAGATAGGGTTTTTCTTTTTAGGTGCTTTTGGGGAAAGTTGTGTGTTGAAAGTTGTGTGTTGTATGTTGAAAGGCGAATGGTTAAAGGTTTGCTGTGTCGGATTTTAATTTTAACACATGATCTGTTACAGCTTTTTATCGGCTGACCAAAACAAACGCGTTGATATAATGGTAATTAGCTTATATACAATGGTAGATTTTAATATTTATTACAGGTGTTTCATTAGCCGATACTTTATTAATTAAACATGAAAAAGATCCTTTGCCTGTTTAGCGCCGCCATTTGTTTTTCAGGCACCGCATCAGCTCAAAACAGAACGCCCGGAGTGGTGGTGGGTGTTAACATAGTAAATCCCATGCGCGCCAGTGTGGTCGATCAGGATGCTGCTTTTGCCCAGCTTGAGGCGGCTGGTGTTAAAGTGATACGCTGCGGTATTACTGCCGATGATAAGGGCATGGATTATGCTAAGCGCGCCGCCGCGCAGGGTATAAGGATACAGTTGATACTTAGTCCGCAATACGCGGCGGGCGCGCCATCACGTGCTTATGACCCGAAAAACTTTCCGAGCATGTGGGGCGGGCATCCGCTATCCGCCGCCGATCCCGAGCTTTCTAAAGCCTCTTTTCAATCCTTATTTGATATGTTCGACGCGAATGGCATTAAACTTACTGCCATTGAGCTGGGTAACGAGATCAACTGGGCAGCCTTTAACCCGGAATTCCCCTTGCCCGGTGAAGGAAAGATATTAAGCCGTGCCGACCTGGCCACCGACCCCGAGGGCAAACTGATTGCCAAAGGCTTTGTTCAATATGTAAAAATACTGGCTGTGTTGAAGCGGGTTCGTGATCATTCGCGACTGAACCGCAACGCGCCTATTATATTGGCTGGACTGGTAAGCGCGCCGGATGGTGATAAGCTGTACAATAACAAAAAGGAAGATATGGTTAGCCTGCCGGCGACAATAGGCTTTTTGCGCGCGCATGGGCTGGATACATTGGTTGATGCTTATGGCATTCACAGCTATCCATCTCCTGGTCAACCCGGTAACCCGGCAGCGGATGCCAAAAGGGCCGCGCGCTTTAACAGTGTCGACCTTGCGGAATGCCGTTCGGTAGGTTCGGCAGACGGCAAACCCGGCTGGATAACGGAATGGGGCTTTGACAATAACGATATGAATTGCCCTGTTGATGATGCCAACCGCACCCTGCTGGTTAAGCAGATGATGGGGTTTTTCACCAAAGCCGCCGCGCAAGGCCGCCTGGTGGGTATAGATTATTTTGCCTGGGACTCCGATCCCTGGGCCAAAACACCGGATGCCTACAGTTTGTACCGATGCGGTGAATTAACGCCAAGCGGTAAAGAAGCTATAAAACCTATCAGGCTGGGTAAATAATTTAAATAGTTGTAATTCCGGATAATGTAAAGTATTAGCTACTATTTGCGGGGGCCCAAATTATAAACTATTGGTAATCCTTATTGGCCCTGAAGTTTTTTAATTTTTGCTATTAAATTAATCAGCACCGCTGCTACAAGTGCTACACCAAACGCGCTTACTAATGGTATGGTGATCTTATCTTTATCAACTTGTTTATTTACACAATCTAACAACATATATTGCCATTTACCCGCTACCAAACCAACCAACTCCGGATTGGTAAAGTAGCTGTTTTTACAGGTATAAATTTTTATCGGATCGCCTTTTTTTATGCTGGCTTTTAAGGCATCATAAGCAAAACAATGAGAACTATAGTCGCCTGTAATAAAGGGTTTGTTAGTTTCAGTTATATAAATTTCATAGGTATAGCCGCCTTTGTAATATATATTCTTCATACTGCTAAAATGGCCTTCAGTTATAACCGTATTCTTTGCGCCTACATAATGGGTAGTAAAAGTATTTACCAGGATAATAACAAATAGGATACAGCCGATAGTAATAATTATTTTGGTTGATCTTAACATGAATGAGGGTTGAGTCGACCGGCAAATATAGTCCCCGGCGGTATAAAATTATATAATCCTGCGTTTAATAATTTCTTTGTTTCAGGCTATATTTGCAGCATGTCATCCATCCTCATCAAATCCGCTACCATTGTAAATGAGAACAAACAATTTGTTGCCGACCTGTTTATTAATGACGGTTTTATAGAGCAGATAGATAGCCTTATTGACAAACCTGCCAATAGGGTAATCAACGCAGCAGGGCTGTATTTGCTGCCGGGTTGTATCGACGACCAGGTGCATTTCCGCGAGCCGGGATTAACGCATAAGGCGGATATTCATTCAGAATCGCGCGCGGCGGTGGCGGGCGGCATTACCTCATTCATGGAAATGCCCAATACCGTACCCAATGCCCTAACCCAGGAATTACTTGAACAAAAATATGAGATAGGCAGCCGTAACTCATTGGCTAACTACTCGTTTTATATGGGTGCCAGTAACGATAATATTGATGAGGTGCTGAAAACCGACATTAATAATGTTTGCGGTGTTAAGGTTTTTATGGGTTCCTCAACCGGCAACATGCTGGTGGACAACCCAAAAACGCTGGAGAACATTTTTTCTCAATCACCCATGCTGGTAGCTACGCACTGTGAGGATGAGGCCACTATACAAAGCAACCTGAGCCATTATAAACAGTTGCTGGGCGAGAATATCCAGGTACAGCTTCACCCCAAAATACGGAGCGAGGAAGCCTGCTACCTGTCATCATCAATGGCGGTTGAACTGGCTAAAAAGCATAATACAAGGCTGCATATTTTGCATATCTCAACCGAAAAGGAAACTCATTTATTTAGTAACGATATTCCGCTGGCGGTTAAGCGTATAACTGCCGAGGCCTGCGTACACCATTTATGGTTTTCGGACGCGGACTATGAAACCAAGGGCAACCTGATCAAATGGAACCCGGCCGTAAAAACAGCGCATGACCGCGAGGGCATTTTAAAGGCGGTTTTGGATGGCCGCATCGATGTTATTGCTACCGACCACGCGCCGCATACCATTGCCGAAAAGGCGCTGCCCTATCTACAGGCACCATCGGGTGGGCCGCTGGTGCAGCACGCCTTACCCGCGATGCTGGAATTTTACGCGCAGGGAAAGATAAGCCTGGAGCAGATAGCTGAAAAGATGGCGCATAATGTGGCGATATGCTTCCAGGTAGAAAAACGCGGGTTTATCCGTGAGGGTTACTGGGCCGATATGGTTCTGGTCGACCTGAACAGCGCCTGGGAGGTGAATAAAAGCAATATTTTATATAAATGCGGCTGGAGCCCCTTTGAGGGGACTAATTTCAAATCTAAAGTAAAACACACCATAGTTTCGGGCAATTTAGCTTATAGCGAGGGGGTTATGTATGAGGGGGTTGGGAAAAGGATGACGTTTGTGAGGGGATGATACGTCATGTTGATTTCGAATTTATATACCAGATGTCATTTCAAACAATAGAGAGAAATCTTCTACGAGCGGCGTTTTCGCTGTGCACGGCGGCTTAGCAAATCGACTAAGCAAATCCGCAAGCATAGCGTAAAAATCTCTCCCCGTACCTGGTTGGAAATGACAACAAAACAAAAAAGACCCGCTTTAGGCGGGCCCTTTAATATTTAGTTTTGCAATGGTTTATTTTACTGCATCAACAACTGCTTTAAAAGCATCCGGATGGTTCATTGCTAAATCAGC
>Ga0302227_10001859_pt1 | contig 15255 bp, 15 predicted proteins | sample II_Palsa_N1_1_FD_193525 | JGI IMG/M metagenome (GOLD analysis project Ga0302227, IMG submission 193525) | Peat permafrost microbial communities from Stordalen Mire near Abisko, Sweden - II_Palsa_N1_1 | ecosystem: Environmental > Terrestrial > Soil > Palsa > Peat permafrost | place: Sweden...
GACCGCAGCACAAGCAGATCTTTCAAAAGGGGAAGCACTTAAAGCCAGTTACACAACGGCGGTTACAGCCTTTGATAAAAACGATGTTGAGCCCTATAAAAAGGACCTTGATAACTATAATGCCGCAGGGAAGAAGTATACCGACCAATTAGCCAAATATAATAAAGCTGCACAGGCCAATAATGCCTTGCCGGCCAATAAACGCAAAACGGCTGCCGTGGCACAATTGAACCGGCAGCGCCTGCAGGTGGACTCAATGGGCAAGCAAGTTGGTACCTGGAAAACCAGGCTCGACGCGGCAAAGGCTAAATTGGACATAAAAAATGCAGCACTCAATAAACAACAGCAACAATACCAGGCTACCGAACAAGGCCCGATCGCAAAGTTAAAAAACGCCAAAGAGAAACTTAAGACCATAAGTTCACAACTGACGATGTGTGAAGCCTATGTGCAAAAATCTCATAATATGCTCAGCAAACTTGGCGAACCGGCTACGGCTGACAATGGTTATTTTACTACACCGGACTATAAGAAAGCTCTTGCAAACATCAATTTGCAATTGGTATCCCTACAATTTTTTTGATGCAATGATAATATATATTTGGATATCATCGCTGATAGCAGCTTTGCAAAAGCCCGAGCGCAGTGCATTGTTGTTAAAACAGCTCCGAGAATTGTGCTTTCATTTATCTTAAACCCAAACGCTAACCCGACTTGGTAAAAAACTCATATCATGAAGAAACTTTTTATTTCAATTGTATTGCTTTGCGCCGTATCCATAGCCCTTGCGCAGCAACCCGGCAAAGAACAGCCCAAAAACCCCAACCCTATCGCCAAAAGCCGCATTTTGCAGGTTGATTCTTCGGTCTCGACCAAACATGCGGTAACCATTAAAGGAAAGGTGATATCATACACTGCCACGGCGGGCAGTATCCCGATATGGGACGAGGACGGGCGGCCGGTTGCCGGTGTTTTTTATACTTATTATGAAAGGGATGATGTGAGCGACCGCGCTACACGTCCGCTGGTGATCTCGTTCAACGGCGGCCCCGGGACCCCATCGGTTTGGATGGAGATTGGATATACAGGTCCGCGAAGGCTGAATACTGATGATGAAGGTTACCCGATACAGCCATACGGCGTAACCGAGAACCCCAACTCCATACTGGATGTTGCCGACATTGTATACGTTGACCCTGTAAATACCGGTTACTCGCGGATTGTAAATAAAGAAACGCCGGGGTCTACCTTCTTTGGCGTGAATGAGGACATCAAATATTTAGCGGAGTGGATCAATACGTTTGTGACGCGCAAAAATCGCTGGGCATCTCCAAAATTCCTGATAGGAGAAAGCTATGGCACCACACGGGTATCTGGCCTGGCGCTGGAGCTGCAGAACGCACAATGGATGTACCTGAACGGGGTGGTGCTGGTTTCACCGACCGATTTGGGGATTGAGCGCAGCGGGCCGGTGCAGGAAGCGCTGAAGCTGCCTTATTTTGCCGCGACCGCCTGGTATCACCAAATGCTGGCGCCTGAATACCAGCAAAAGGACCTTACCGCATTTTTGCCGGAGGTGGAAAATTTCACCATCAATGAGCTGATCCCCGCTATGGCACGCGGCGGGTTTATCGACGATGCACAAAAGGCGGAGATTGCCGCCAAAATGGCTAAGTACAGCGGCATTTCGGAAAAACTGATACTGGACAATAATCTCGATGTTTCCTACGACCTGTTCTGGAAGGAACTATTGCGTCAAAAGGGATACACGATCGGTCGTCTCGATTCGCGGTATCGCGGCATCGACCGGCAGGCCTACGGCGGCAGCCCTGATTACAATGCCGAACTGACCAGCTGGCTTCATGAATTTACCCCGGCAATGAATATATACCTGCGCGATGAACTGAACTATAAAACCGATCTTAAATACAATATGTTCGGCGATGTTTGGCCCTGGGACGATAAAAATGATCATACCGGCGAAAACCTGCGCCAGGCAATCGCTCAAAATCCTTACCTGCACCTGCTGATCCAATCGGGTTATTTTGACGGCGCCTGCGACTATTTTAACGCCAAGTACAGCCTTTGGCAGCTTGACCCCAGCGGACGACTGAAAGACCGCCTGAAATGGGAGGGCTATAAGAGCGGGCACATGCTTTACCTGCGAAAGGAAGACATTGCAGTCGCCACAGAAAATTTAAGAAAATTTATACAGGAATCTGTTCCGAAACCAGGGACGCCGGCTAAGTATTGAGTTGGCGGTTGGCAGTTTGCGGTTGGCAGGGGTGAGTGGGCAGTTGGCGGTTGGCAGTTTGCGGTGTAAGTTGGCAGTTTGCGGTTGGCAGTTTGCAGAGTGAGTAGGCAGTGGTGATTGGGCAGTAAGCGGTGGGCAGTTAATTTATCATTAATCTTTTTTTAGACCTAGCTGGTGGGTGTCATAATTTATCAGGTATTGATTTTCGGTAAAAAAGTCAATGCTGAAGATGGTTCGCGGATCGCCGGTATTGGAAGGGTCGTCTACCTGAGTTAAATCATCGGCGGCAGCGGTGGTGTATGAATAGCTGAAGCCGCTGACTGTGTTTATTGTTACGTTTGTGTTAGGCGGCAACGATTTTAAGTTGGGGGGAGGATTTGTGCTTTCGATGATTGAAACAGCGGAGGCGCCGGTATCAAATAATACTGCCGCCAAAGTGGTTGTGTTATTATAGGTAACAGTAGCCGCGATATCAGGAGAATAGCCACCGTACGGGTAAAACGTGAGCGGGTGCATGATAAAACCAGACGAAGATGAGAGGTCATCCGGCACTAAACCGATGGTGAGCAGGTTTCTTACATACGTGCCGTTAAGGCTGAACCCCGCGTTACTAAACTTGGCCAGTTTGAATCCGCTTACTACGCCGTTGCCGGTTGTAAAATAGCTTAGCGGGCTTGCAATGGCGTTGCTCGCGAAACTACAGCCCGGCCCCACTCCAAAAATATCATTTGAATGGGGTTGCTGAATTATTCCGGTTGCGACATTCACCACCTTATAGTACAAAAAGAACGGTATCCGCCTGGTGGTTATGCTGCCATTTCGGTCGCCGATAGTTATTTGCGCATAAGCGAGATTTCCATATTCATTGCGTTCATTAAGGGAGTTGCCGTAAAAAAGGATAGCTGTTTTATTGGTTATTGTGATGCCATTTACATTTACGCTGTCGCCGGCAACCTGTATACCGGAGCTGGTGATCATGGCGGCAGGAATGAGGCCATACGCATCAATCGTCATTCCTGACGAGCCGGTATCAAAAATACTGTAGTAGGTGGCGGATGATTGGGTGCCAACTCTTGATATGGGGATGTAAACGCTCTTATAGACGCTGCTATCCTTTTCGTACAAACCCAGCGTTGCGATGGGCTGCACACCGGATGGCGTTGGGGCAGTTTCCTTTGAACAGGACGAAATGAGCGCCATTAAACCTAAACCAACCGCATAAGTTTTAAAGTACCCGTAGTAGAATTTGGTCATATTCAGCTCCTGCTTACGCAGCCGTTTTTTATTTGCCGTCAGCTTGAAGAACACTGTTCGTCGATTAGGATTGGCCCAACCGATCTGTTCCGCAAATTGCGCTTTTTTGACTTATACGGGTTTAGCAGCGAGAAGTTTGCTATTTATTGGGATCGGTGTTCCAAATGGAGCGATATATCTTCCACCTGTCTTTGTCGAGTTTCCAGATAACGATGTACTTGCCTTTTTCCATCAGTTTGTTATTGCCGGTGTCCAGTTCGTATTTCCCTTCTTCTATCACATCTTCGGGGCCGCCGTATACGTTGGTGGTGGTGAGTTTGTAGTCCGTTACGCCGTTGGCCGGCATTTGTTCAATCATGGCGCCCATCGGCCCCTGGCCCTTCATTGTAAGCGCCCCGGGCGGCATGTTTAAAGTGGCAGAATGGTGCAGGTCGGCAAAAGCTGCTGAGTCGCCGCTTAGGAGCGCGATGCGGTAGAGTTTATTATTATTGCTGATGATCTGTTTTACTTGCTGCAGATCAAACGGCTGACTTTGCGGCGCATTGCTTTTGCATGCCGCGAGCAGAACAAGAATAAAAGACAGGCAAGTGTTTTTCATGTTTAAAAGTAATAAACGCTGCGAAAGTGTGCATTATTTTAATCAAAAAAAGTACCGGTCTTTTTTATGCCTCTATCCGAAGGTTTATACGCAAACAATTTCATTCGTTTGGAAGGCGTTCCCGAGCGGGACGGCATCCAGGGTATCCTTACATTTTATTGCAGCACTACTCTCTGCCGAAGGCTTTGCGCAATTCAGCCTTTGCTTTTTCGAGTACCTCTTTCTGTGACGCATCGAGGTTTTTGCCAGCACGGTTGATATAAAAAGTAAGCATTGACATAGCCGATCGGTATGGCGCCGACTTTTTCCGGTCGCTTTTTTCGGCTGAATTTTTTAATGATTCCGCTATTTTCTTTGGGTCTTTGGACTCAAAAATATTGTTTTCCAGATCGAGTGCATCACTGTGTTCGGTTACTTCAGCCGACCATTTCTGTTTCGATTTTGTGTTTGTAGTTGCCATTTTGTTGTTTTTAATGACCGGTCTCTGCTGACAGGCCGTTAATTAAACAATCACCATACAGTTAAGGTTTTTTTCTTAATGCACTAATCTCGCCGTTCCGCTCTATATAAACCCGGTCGATTTGTTCCACGTCATCGGTCAATGCAGATCTCCGGACGCCCTGCATGACATCTTCTTTACATAAAAGCGCCCGCTTTAAGTCCTTGTCGATAAAACTCCCATCCCTGAAAAGTAGTATTTTGTTTCCTTCCACAAGCCTGGCAAATCTGCTACTGCGACTGATGAACCAACCGAAGCCGCGGTGCAAAGTAACGATGACAAAGCAGGTGATCAATGTTGGGAGAAAGGGCGATGCGCCGACGATGGCCCGGCTAAGGGTAGCACCTAAAGTTATGGTGATAATATTGTCGAGCGGTGTTCGCACACCAAACGAGCGCCGGCCTGAAATCCTGATCAATATGAAGGCGGCAATAAACACCAAGGCGCCCCGCGAACCCATTTGCAGCATATCTAAATTCTTCCCCTGGCCGAAAAGTTCTGTTAAAAAGTTCATGAACGTTTGATTAAATGAATGGATAGACTGAAGGGTTAAAACTATTTACACATGTAAATGTTTTGCCTTTGCCCCATGGACAGCAAGACGAAGACGATAGCCGTGATAATAGCCCACCCTGACGACGAAACCCTTTGGGCGGGGGGGACTATTTTAATGAATCCGGGAAAACAATATTTTGTTGCCAGCCTATGCCGTAAAACAGATGCGGACCGCGCGCCGAAATTTAAAAAGGCCACAAAAGCATTAGGTGCAACCGGAATTATGGGCGACCTGGACGACGGGCCGACACAAACGCCACTTCCGGATGAGCAAGTCGAAACATCGATACTGGACCTTTTGCCCGGCATGTCGTTCGATTTGATCATTACACACAGCATTTACGGAGAGTACACGCGCCACCGCCGGCACGAGGAGACCGGGCGGGCGGTGATCAACTTATGGTCGTCGGGCCGGCTGCAATCCAAAGCATTATGGACTTTTGCCTTTGAGGATGGAGGCAGGGTGTATTATCCCGCAGCAATAAAAGAAGCAAACCTGTTTTACAGGTTACCGCAACCGGTTTGGCAAAAAAAATACAACATTATCAGAGAGATATACGGGTTCGCGGAAGACAGCTGGGAAGCGCAGGCAACCCCAAAGGACGAAGCGTTCCGTCAATTTTACAACGCAGCCGAAGCAAAAACGTGGCTTAACAGCGCGCAAAATACATTATGAGAGTTTTATTATTGTACGACTACCCCGCGTCGCCGAGCGGGCTTGCCACCCAGGGCAGCTTATTGTTCCAGGGGCTAAAGGAAATCGGGATAGAAGCTTACGCTGTAAACGACGAGGCTTCGCAGGAAAAGGAATGGTATTATAAATGGTTTAAACCTGACGTTGTGGTAGGAATTGGCTATTGGGGCCATACGCCCAACCTGATCCTTCACCCGCAAAAATTTGGTGTGCAGCCGGTTCCATGGCTGGTTGCTGACGGCTACATAGCCAATTACCAGGACGTTCTGAATAAGCTTCCCCTGATATTGGTTACCTCAAACTGGGTAAAGGAAATGTATGTACGCGACGGAATAGACGGCACCAATATTGAGGTATTACCTGTGGGCTGCGACACCGATTCGTTCATTCCTCTGCAAAAAGATGATCCGAAAACCGTGGCCATTCGCGACTCGCTGGACGTTAAGCCGGACGAGTTGATGATACTTACCATCGGAGGCGATGCCGCCTCGAAAGGCGGACAGGAAGTGATGCGCGCACTGGCTACGATAAAAGATAAGGTACCCGCCTGGAAATATGTATGCAAGGTATGGCCGCAGCCACGCACGGACGAACAGAACAGGGCAGACATGGAGCTCGCGCTGGAGTTGGGCATTGCCGACCGGGTGATCTTTTCGACCGGGATCACTTCGAGGAATTATATCCCGCACCTGATCGCCGCCTGCGACATTTATGCGGCGCCATCCCGGCTGGAGGGATTCGGTATGTCGCAAGTGGAGGCTAATTCGTGTGAAAAACCAGTGATCGGCATTAAAGCGATGGGGTTGCTGGACACAATGGTTGACGGAGAAACCGCTTACCTCGCTAACGTGGCTCAAAAAATAGTGGTAGATCATGCCACGGTAGGCGTAGAAGGCGGTTACGAAGAAAATCACCGCATAGATTTCGACATTCCACGCGTAGTTGACTACCGTGCAAACTCCGAAGATATAGCGGGGTCATTAACCGAGCTGATGGACCACCCGCTTTTGCGCATACAATTGGGAAAGGCAGGCAGAAAACGTGTAGTTGAGCATTTCGACTACCGGGTGGTGGCCCGGCAATTTGTGGAGATTGTTTCCAAAAAACTGGGGATAAACTGAGAAAAGGCCAATAGCCAATAAACAAGCATGATGCAATCGATCAACTGGAACGAAGTAAAAGCGGCAAAACAGGCTGCGATTGAGGTACTGCTGCATAACGCAAACGGGCCATTTGACGGCTTGCCCCGCACGGCCGGCTGGGGATACCCGGAACCTTATACACGCGACCTGATGTTTTCGATATTGGGGATAGCGGTTAGCGGCAATGAAACACTGATCAAGAGTATCAGGCGGGTATTGGAAACGCTTGCCGGAAACCAGACCGAACACGGCCATATCGCTTCGTTGGTGCACGATAAGGATGATCGCGGAGCAAGTGATACAACTCCTTTGTTTCTGTTGGGCACGGCAATCTTCAGGAAGCTGACAGGGGAAAGCGATTTCCTGGAAGATGCTGTACACAAATCGCTGGTTTGGATGGAATACCAAAGCCCATCAGACCGGTATATGGTGGCCCAACAGCCTACCAGCGACTGGCGAGACGAACAATGGGTGCTCGGGTATGGCCTGTTTGTGAACACGGTAGTTTACAGTTACCTGAAAATGATCGGCGATAACGAAAGAGCGGAGCATACGCGCGGCGAGATGAACCAGTTTACCATCGACAGCGGTTTTATCGCGCATCACATACATGAAGGCCTGCTGGTTAAGAGCAAGCCCTATTTTGCATTATGGTCATACAAAGTACTGTGCTGCCAGCGGTTCGACCTTTTGGGGAACAGCATTGCCATCCTGTCGGGTTTGGCCCCGAGGGAGCGGGCTATCGAGATCATCGACTGGATCGAGCGTCAGTGTACGGAAATGCGGATAAGCGGCGATCTTTCAGTCGACATGGCTCCCAACTTTTTCCCTTTCGTTTTGCCGGGAGACGAAGATTGGCACGCGCGTTACGAACAATTTAACCTGCCAGGGAACTATCACAACGGCGGGATCTGGCCATTCGTATGCGGGCTGTATGTGGCGGCGCTTGTGGCCGCGGGCCAATACGAGCTTGCCGAGCAAAGGCTGTCGGAGCTTACAAGGCTGTGCCGTTTATCAAAAGACCCCAGCCTTGAGTTTGGGTTTAATGAATGGATAAAAGCACAGACAGGTGACGTTATGGGGGTAGATTGGCAGACCTGGAGCGCCGCGTTGTACCTGTATGCAGCCGTTTGCGTTGAGGAAAGGCGGACGCCATTTTTTGATGAAGTCCGGCGGTGAGGTCTGGTCTCAACTTTTCTGTCACACGTCCCTTTAAATCAGTGTTCGTCGAATAAGTACTATTTAGTTCTGAGGTTCCAAGTAATATTACCGGACGATGGAGGCATTGGCGGTAATTGACGCGCTCCGTTGACTCACCCCGGCATTGCTGCGCTCGCCGACCCTCTCTATCGCGGGGCGATAAAGAGGGTGAAAAATTTTTTTTAAATAAATAAAACCAGTGATTGCTGGCCGTTTCCCAAAGATTTCCGGGTTTACGGCCGCGAACTCCCGTTACTTTAGCAGACCATGGATTTTAAATCAGTTTATCGAGCGTTACCGGCAAGTCACGAACCCTTTTTCCGGTGGCGTTGAAAATGGCATTATTAATTGCTGCTGCCATGCCGGTAATCCCGATCTCACCAATGCCGCGGGCGCCTAAAGGTGAAATATACGGGTCGGGTTCGTCGATAAACTGGACATCGAATTCCGGCATGTCGGCGTTTACCGGTACCAAGTACTGGGCCAGGTCGCGGGTAACTACCCGCCCGTTATTGGGATCGTAGGCCGTTTCCTCCATCAGCGCCATACCAATGCCAAAGATCATGCCGCCCATGATCTGATTGGTGGCAGTCTTAAGGTTCTGTATTTTACCAACGTCCATTACAGCCACTGCTTTATCCACTTTCACCTTTCCGAGTTGGGCATCTACGCTGACCCTGACAAATTGAGCCCCGAACGAGTGGAATGCATAAGGCTTGCGATCTACTTGCTCGTCCTGTTGTACAGCGGGATTATTTTTGCTTTGGTCCTCGGCCTTTGCCTCGGGGCTCCCCCTTGGTGCAGGAGCAGGTTCTGCCTGCTGGTCACGTGTGGAAACATTTGTTTTGGCCAGCGCTTCAATCTTTGGCGTATTATTTCGGCCAAGCAACGTTGCGTACCTTTCCCCACGGGAGGTATTGCTTTTTAAAATGATACCGCCATTGGCAGCTGTAATATCCTCTTCCTTATAGCCATGCAGCGGGGAAGCACTATCGCCTGCGGCCATTTTTGCTGCCATGTTCACCGCACCTAAACAGGCTGCCCAAATTGCCGGGCCGACGCTGGCCGTTACCTGGGAGCCACCGGAATTCGCTCCTTTTGGATAGCTGCTGTCGCCCAATTTTACTTTAATCTTGTCGATGGGCAGGCCAAGTGCATCCGCAGCTACCTGCGTCATCACTGTGTAGGTGCCGGTGCCGATGTCCTGTGTGGCGCACTCAATTTCGGCATGTCCATCGGCAAAAATGGTGGCCTTCGCGGTAGACGCACTACGGTTTGCAGGATATGTTGCTGTTGCCATACCATAGCCAATCAAAAAATTGCCGTCTTTTACCGAACCCGGCGTGGCATTCCGCGCGGTCCAACCGATCGAATCCGCGCCGCGTTGATAGCATTCTTTCAAGTTCTTTGATGAAAATTGCTTTTTCTTTTGCTCCTCCATGTCGGCATAATTCAGCAGCCGCAATTGTACAGGATCCATTTTCAATTGGTAAGCAAGCTCATCCAGGGCCACTTCGAGCGCGTAGGTACCGACAGCCTCGCCAGGCGCACGCATCGGGCATGGCGTAATTTTATTAAGACGGACCAGTTTGGCCACCACATCCACGTTGGGACAACTATACAGCATTGGCGTAGCTACGCCGGCCGGTTCAACGAATTCATCCACGAAAGAGCTTTCGGAAGTTGTTTCATGCTGTATTGCTGACAGTTTCCCGGTGCTATCGGCGCCAAGTCCGACCTTTTGGATGGTTTGCGAACGCCTGCCTGCATTGGTAAACATTTGCTGGCGCGATAAAACCAGCTTAACAGGACGGTTAACCAGTTTGGAAGCCATCGCGGTTAACACCGTGTTTGGCCAGGAAAATCCTTTAGAGCCAAAGCCGCCGCCGATGAAAAGAGAAACAACCTTCACCTTGTCGGGTACGACGCCCAGCATATTCGCCATCAAACTTTTACTGCCGGCAACGGATTGCGTGGAATCGTAAAAGGTTACTTCCTCCCCGTTCCAGAATGCTGTGGTTGCATGAGGCTCCATGGCATTGTGATGGAAAACTGGTGTGGTATAAGTCTGTTCCTGCTTTACCTGCGCCGCCGGCATAGCTGAAGCCGCATCGCCGCGTGACACCTGGGTAGGTGAACCGCCCAGTCCGGACATGGGTTTATAACTGTTCTCTTTGTTTTTTTCGAGGTCATAGACGGGCTTTTCTTCATCATAGTCAACCTTTACTAACGAAGCAGCATATTCTGCCTGTTCGAAGGTTTCGGCCATTACCACGGCTATTGCCTGCCCATCGTAAAAGACGCGATCGTTTTGCAAGGGCAGCAAGTCTTTCTCACCATATTTGCCGCCACCCGGATCGGAACTTTGCGGGAAATGCAGACTCATGGAGTTTTTGTAAGTCATGATGCCCACAACGCCGTTTGATCGTCCTGCCCGCAAGGTATCTAAGTTTTTTATCCTGCCTTTTGCAATGGTGCTCACTACAATCACACCATATACCATTCGTGGCAGGTAATATTCAGCAGAATAGGTTGCGCCGCCTGTAACCTTCAGCCGTCCGTCCACCCTGTCGATGGGCAATCCGATTAACTCACTCATGACATACCTCCTACCGTTTCGAGCGCGCGCACAAGGGTGCGTTTGGCCAGTTCAATTTTAAAACCATTGTATTTATAGGGTTTTGCATCACTTAAGGCAGCCTCTGCAGCATTCTTATAGGTTTCGCTATTGGGATATCCGCCGATCAAAACTTTCTCGGCTGCTTCGGAACGCCAGGGTTTCGTGCCAACGCCGCCCAGGGCTATTCTTGCTGCACTGATGCGGCCATTGTCGAGTTCCAAGGCAACAGCTGCGGATGCGAGCGCAAATTCATACGACGAACGGTCGCGCACCTTGAGGTAATGCGAACGCGCAGCAAACTTCAGCGGAGGCAAAATAACGGCCGTTATCAATTCATCATGCCGCAATGTGTTTTCGATTTGCGGCGTCGACCCCGGCTCGAGGTGGAATGCCGAAAAAGGGATTTCTCTTGATCCTTTCGGGCCCTGCACCTGGATCATCGGGGCAAGGGCCGCCATGGCCACACACATATCCGAAGGGTGCGTCGCAATACATTGAGCACTCGTACCAAGCACCGCGTTGTTGCGGTTGTAGCCTTCGATCGCCGAACAACCAGAACCCGGCGAGCGTTTATTGCAGGGGAAGGAGGTATCATAAAAATACGGGCAGCGGGTTCGCTGCAACAGGTTGCCACCAACAGTGGCCATATTCCGCAACTGTGCCGAGGCGCCCGACAAAAGAGCCTCCGAAAGCACCGGGTAGTGCGTAATAATATAGGGATGATATGCTAAATCGCTGTTTTTGACTAATGCGCCGATCTTTACACCCCCATCCGGAAGTGTTTCCACCTGCCCTAATTTTAGGGAGTTAATGTCGACGACGACTGCAGGGGTTTCGATGTTCAGCTTCATCAGATCGACCATATTGGTGCCGCCCGCAATTATTTTGGAGTTGCCACCTGCCGCAAGTGTGCTAATGGCGCCCAACTGGTTGTCTGCCCGGATAAATTTAAATGGTTGCATAACCCGAATTAAACGTTATTGACTTCTTTAATTGCTTCCACAATGTTGCGGTACGCACCGCAGCGGCAGATGTTGCCACTCATCAGCTCACGGATCTCATCATCGGTATGCGCTTTACCTTCGCTCACCAATCCAACGGCAGAACAAATTTGTCCAGGTGTGCAATAGCCGCATTGGAAAGCATCGTGCTTAATGAACGCGGCTTGCATCGGGTGCAACTCATCCCCGGCGGCCAGCCCTTCGATGGTGGTTACCTGTGCATCGGTGCACATGGCCGCTAATACCAGGCAGGAGTTAACACGCCGGCCATTCAACAGTACCGTGCAAGCACCGCATTGACCATGGTCGCAGCCCTTTTTGGTGCCGGGCATTTGGAGGTTGTTCCGCAAAAGATCGAGCAGGGTGGTGCGGGTATCTATGTCGATATTTTGTTTCCTGCCGTTTATGATGAGGCTAACTGATGATACTTCCGCTGTGCGCGCCCGTTCAGCCAGGACCAAGTCTTCGGCGCCGGATATTAACGGCGCAATTGTGAGTCCGGCGCCGGCAACGGCAATCCTGCCGAGAAATCCGCGGCGGGTGGTTAAAAAAGCCGATGACACTTCCTGCTCACTGATTGGCCGGTTTGTTTCGTCCTTCATAGGGATTGATCTATAAAGCGCTAACATCCCAATAAATTAAATTGTTTAATTATCGATTAATAAAATTTGAGATTGGTTAGCTGCGCTGTTTAGGGGTGCAAATACAGACCATGTTTACCAGCGGGGACGCACTCGAAAGTTGCGAATAGACTAAATATTATTTATTTTTTAAACTATGGGGATATTCATAAGTCATATTGTCGTTAGGCGCCGACAAAAGAGAGTTATAATGCCCGTTTTCAAGCCAGGAAACGGGATATTCTAAATTATTAAAACAGATCGCCATGAAAACGATAAAATATTTTGCTCTGCTTTTAGTTACTGCAGCCACGTTGAGCCTCGGCTCCTGTATAGTTAGGGGACCCGGATGGGTTCCGGGTCATTATGTTTACGGGCCATACGGACGCCATTGGGTTCGCGGGCATTATAATTAATTTGTTTTTTGATTCCCCGCCGCTTTTCTTGTTAGCCTTCTTCGCGGTTTGCAGCTAAATCCGCGAAGCAGGAACAAGAGGCGGAATCAAATTAAGGTTTTTCCTACACCGATGCTTCGCAATGCTATCAGGTTAAGCAGGTAGAAAGCGGTAATGAACGCGCTCCGTTGACTCACCCGAACATCGCTGCGCTCGTTCACCCTCTCTATCGCAAGCGATAAAGAGGGTGAAAAAAAATTTATTGCTTTAACCTAAAAAGGCTGGCGCTTCGGCCAAAGCTTTAAAATTTTCCAGCCACTTTTGGGTCGGTTTTTTGACCATCCCAGGCATGATCAGCATCATGATCTTTTGCAGGAGACCTTTTATGGCTACCGTTTCGATAGCCATCGTAAAGCGGGTCTTCCTACCAGGCACTTCAGCAAAACCGCTCGTCGTGGTATTTGAGCCATGACTGTGCTCATACAGGGCCTTAAACTCTGCCGGTAAATCGTTAACCAATATAGTCTCGATCAGTTCAATAGTATGTCCCTTGTTTTCGAAAATTATCTTCGACCTGGCGCCTACACTGCCAGGTTGACCGTCGACTGGTGTAAGGCTTTTAAAGCCATCCTGCCATTTTTTTAAATTACGTCTATCTGCAAAAAGTTCAACAGTTATTTCGACAGGAGCATCGATGTAAGTTTCACAAGTAATGATCATACTATTTTCCCCCTTTTTTGCTGCCTTTCGCGGGCTTTGGTTTCAATGAGCTTACATAATCATGGCCGGCTTCCAGGTACGGTAAAAGCTCTTCGGTGTTTGCAAGAAGGCTGTCGGGCACGACGACGTACTCTTTTTGGACAATTCCATAGGCAGTAACCAGCGTGGTGTTATATTTTTTAATGAATGCTGCTTTTACGACGTCGGGCAGCCGGAGTGCGACAAAGCCGTTCTTGTTGAAGTAACTGTACATGTGCCCGTTCAAGGCGGTATACGGAATAGTTTCGCCTTTTACGACCGAAGCCAGATGCAATCCTACCAACTTTTTATACAGCAATATTTTTTCCTGGACTGTTGTCATGGAAAGTTTCGAGTTATCGGCTATCGAAGGTAACTACTTGTCTGGTAATTTGAAAGCACAAAAAAGCCCCGCGTAAAGCAGGGCTCCTTCTCATCAAATCAACCTCTAATTGATTAGTTGTTGGTATTTGACGTTTGCGGGTTTTTCCCAAGCAAGGCCATAAACTGATCTAATTTGGGTGTTATGATAATTTCGGTGCGGCGGTTCTGCGATTTACCGAAATCGCTGCTGTTATCGGCTATCGGATTGAATTCGCCCCTTCCGCCTGCAGTTAGCCGTTTCGGATCGACACTGTATGTGTTTTGCAATGCCTGGACGACAGACGATGCCCGCAGACAGCTCAAATCCCAGTTGTTCCGGATATTGGGCTGAGAAATTGGCACGTTGTCGGTGTTGCCTTCAATCAATACATCGTAGGTACTGTAATCGTTGATGATCTTTGCTATCTTGGCAAGGGTTGATCCAGCAGCAGGTGAAATCTGGTAATTGCCGGATTGGTAAAGCATATTGTCGGACAATGAAATGTACACTACACCCTTCAAAACTTTCACGTTAACGTCCTTTGTTTCATCCGGCGTTAAGGACCGCGTGAGGTTGGCTGTAAGGATCTGGTTCAGCGAATCGCTTTTGTTTTTAAGGTCCACCAGGTGCTGGATATATTTATCCGAAGCATTGATCTGATCAGCTAATTTAGAAATGTTCACATTTCCCTGGCTGGTGCCCGCCAAACATTTGTTTAATGCATCCTGTAGTCCTGCAGCATTTGCTTTTGCCGAAGCAATCGCATCTTCAAGGCTTTGTACGTGCTGCCTGGCGCCAGCTAACTCCTGCTGAGTTACCTGGTAGCTTTGCATCAGGTTACGGTTGGTATCCTGGAGGCGGTTGTAATCGGTTTGCAGCGCGGTATAACGCTTGTTGCTGACACAACCCTGAGCTGCGGCTGCGGCCAATAGAATAACCGGCAGCCAAATTCGAATTTTCATAGATATTGAATTTGTAAGCAGAGCATGATCCATTCATGTTCACCTTGCTCAACAAACCAATGGTTAAAAAGTTTCCTTAAAACGCGAGCCCATAAAGGTGGTAAAATAAAAAAAGGTCGCCGGGCCGAGGAGGGATGATATTATTAAAGTTGGTCTGTCCTTTTCACCCGCCTAAAATCTCCCCTTCCAGGGCGGCAGGCCGGCCGGGAAGATTTAGGGAAGACTTTAAATTACCGGGACCGAAAATGTGCTCTCCATGCTATAGATGGCGCCCTAATGTCGGCTTATTAAAGCCGTTCCTTACCCTGGGCATACGCGTTGCTATCCATATTGAACAATCATGCAAGGCATTATAGCAG
>Ga0302227_10001866_pt1 | contig 15207 bp, 12 predicted proteins | sample II_Palsa_N1_1_FD_193525 | JGI IMG/M metagenome (GOLD analysis project Ga0302227, IMG submission 193525) | Peat permafrost microbial communities from Stordalen Mire near Abisko, Sweden - II_Palsa_N1_1 | ecosystem: Environmental > Terrestrial > Soil > Palsa > Peat permafrost | place: Sweden...
TAATTTTTTTAAAATCTTAAATAGTAGAAAATGAAAAAGATATTAATGATAATATGCGGAGCAATTATTTTTCTTAATAGTTGCAAAAAAACGGTGAATGAGACGGTAGCCGGGAGCAATACTTTATTGCTGGCTTACCCCTCTGGTACCATTTTTAATACCTTAAGCAGCGGTTTAAATTATTTCAATAATTCACTGCTTACTTTTAAACTCACTGATGCTATAGATACGCTGAATGTTTCGGCTAATATCGGCATCCCGGCAAGTAAGGATTTGACCGTAACTATAGGTGTGGATCAAAACGCCTTTGCTGCCTATAATGCAAATACGAGCAATACCGTTAAATACGCGGCTATGCCTACTACCTATTACACTATTGCAATTAATAGTGTAACTATTAAAGCCGGGCAAACTAATGCTGTATTTAAAATCGCGTTTTATCCTTCTTTGTTTGATAATAGCCAAACGGGGTACCTTTTACCATTAAGTATCACCAATGATCCGGGTTACGCTGTAAATAGCAGTATGAAAACAGTTTATTTCCATATCAATCAAAAATAGTGTAAAGCGTGGACTAACCTTACAGAATTGAAAGCCTATTAGCACGGTTTCAACAAAAGGCCATCAGCCAAATTATACTATAAACAGTTGCCTTTCGCAATGGGGTGAAGGCAACTGTTATTGAGGTTAAGATTTTTCATTTTTTGAATTAAATAGCTTGTAGATTTTTATGGCTATGGTACATTTTAAAGTCGTTTTGTTAGTATGATTAGAAAAACTAACCACTATTAATAATAGAACTTAACTTAATTATATATAAAAAAAGGACTTATTTCCTAAGTATAAATGTAATTTTTCTTACTTTAGGTGTATTATGTATAACATAATACACCTAAAGTAAATGTCAGCAAATTAATATCACTCAATATAAATCGATATGACAAAACAGTTTCTTAATCAAGTAATTGTAATGACCTTTTTTATTACATGTATATCGTCGGTAGCATGCACTAAAGCGAGTGTGAGATCAACTCCAGTAACTTTCACAGGCGGCACAACCGGGTCAACTGGAACCTACCAGTTGGTCTGGTCTGATGAATTTAATGGCACAGGGTCATTTGATACAACTAAGTGGGCTTTTGCCCCACGCCAAACTTCGGCCTGGAACAAATATTTAACCTCTTTACCCGCGTATGCATCCCAGGATGGCGGTGGTAATTTGGTGCTTAAAATGGACAATGCTACGATACCTGGTGACCCGGTACCTTACCATTCTGGCGGGATACAATCGCTGGGAAAGTTTAGCATTACCTATGGCAAGATAGAGGTGAGAGCGAAATTTTCACAAGGCCAGGGATCATGGCCGGCAATTTGGATGATGCCGGTTCCGGCAACAGCCCACCCAGGTGGTTGGCCTACTTGTGGCGAAATGGATATTATGGAACATGTGAACAACACGTCGGTTGTTAACGGAACAGTCCATAACAGTACGGTAGATAATGCTAATGGAGCAAGTACGGCTACCTATTCAGCCCCATATAATACAACGGATTATAATATCTATACCTTAGTGTGGACTCCGACCGACATTACATTTTACATTAATAACGTCCCTCAATATACTTATAGCAAGGTGGCCAGCGCAGGCTGGCAGCAATATCCTTATGATGTGCCTTTTTATATAATACTTAACATGTCAGGGGGCGCTGGCTGGCCTGGGGCGATCACCAATACCGATCTTCCTTTTACCATGCAGGTAGATTATGTCCACCTGTATCAGTTACAATAACTAATGGTGATTTCGAAACTGATGCCACGGATCCTAACCCATGATTGACGGCGATTGGAACAGGCGTTATAAAATAAAGATATCCTTTAGATGACAGTACCTCGCGTCAAATTGGGATTTACAGTTGAATGTGAGGCCAAGCGTGGATACCTAACCGGGCAGGAGCAGACGACAGGTTGGCAATAATTGATTTTGAATGAGGTAATGACAGTATACCATCCTTTACCAACGAAACAGAATACAGTATAATAAATATTAAAAACAATTAATTGAAAACTTTTAAAGTAACCTGGCGCCTTTTTGAGGTAAGGTTTTTACTGTTAAATCTTTATAATGTTAATTTGACAGTTTATGTAAATGTGTAAAGAATATAAAGTATAATTTTTATCAGGTTGAATTACTTAGCCACTTAAAACCCAATTATATGAAAAAGAACATGCTTTCGTCTTTTCTGCTTGTAACAGTATTGTTTTGTTCCTGTAGAAAACAATCACAGGATTCCATTCAAGGCCCTGCCGGTATTAAAACATCATTTGCAATGAAAACATTGAGCTCCGGCGACAGTACATCCTTATTAGGGTGGAACCTAATATTTAATGATGAGTTTTCTACCGGTTCAACTTTTGATAACACAAAATGGGGATATTGCCCAAGAGCTACTTCGGATTGGGCAAAATATTTAACCTCAAGTATTAGCTATGTAAATGTTTCTAATAATAATTTGCAACTGAATATGGATAATGCAGTGATATCCGGAGATACTACTAAATATCATTCAGGAGGCATTCAATCATCAGGTAAATTTTCATTCACTTACGGTAAGATACAGGTCAGGGCTAAATTTACACAAGGTCAGGGTTCATGGCCTGCTATCTGGATGCTACCTCAAACTAGTACCTATGGTGGCTGGCCTAATAGTGGCGAGATTGATCTGATGGAGCACCTGAACAATGATAATATAGTGTACCTTACACTTCACGGTCAGTCTTTAAGTTCAGGGTCGGCATACACTACAGGCTTTACTGCTAGTCAGTATAATACCTATGGCATAGAATGGTTCCCTAATGCACTTACTTTTTATGTAAACAACACGATTGTAGGTACTTATAGTAGGTCTGCTTCAGGTGGAAGCGCCCAATGGCCTTTTAGCATTCCTTTTTACTTAATACTCAATCAGTCAGGTGGAGGTAGCTGGGGTGGGCCAATTACAAACAGTGCTTTGCCATTTAATATGGGAGTTGATTATGTAAGGGTATATCAACCCGATACCAGTGTAGTTTCAGGAGGTGTTTATAACATATCTACCTCCCTGAACAATACGAGTAGTTTGGATTTATATAATGGTGTTGCACAAAATGGTACAAACGTTATTTTATATCAAAAAACAGGTGGCACCAATCAGGAATGGACTTTCACCGGTTTAGGCAATGGTTACTATAAAATTATCCCTGTGAATGGTACTTCGTTAGCCCTTTCTGTACCTGGTAATGTGAGCACATCCGGTACACAATTGCAGTTGAATACTTATACAGGGGCTACAGGCCAGGAATGGAAAATAACAAACCTGGGTAATGGCCTTTTCGGTTTGTTGCCAGCGTGCGCCACCTCTTCAAATATGGATGTTTCCGGAGCTTCAATAACCAATGGAACTAAAATTGTTATTAATCCATCAAGTAGCGTTATAGACCAGCAATTTATTTTAAGAAGGGTGCAGTAATTGTAGGTATGTTAACATACAGAAGCACTTTAAACATGCATCTATTCGGTGCCCGAAAGTGAAGCGCAAGAATTTATGAAATGAATTAAAATATCATTTGTTTTAAAGAGAACAGCCAACAAGGTTGGTTAGTTTGTGTTAGTGAGGCCGGCTTCGGCCGGTCTTATTATATCCTGAACACTGAAGGTGCAAAAATATAGATGATAAAAACAATTTGAACTAAATTTAATATATGAACAGAATAATTTCTGCTTTTACAATCCTGGTTTTCCTGCCCGGTTTATTAATCCTCCTGGTTTTATCAGGAAGTACGGCATTTGCTCAGCAAACAGAGGATGCCATAACAATAATTCCTAAACCTGTTTCAGTTGAAAAAGGTTTAGGGGTATTTACCATAACCCAAAACACCAACATAGTAGCAAAAGGAACAGATGCTGAAAAAGTGGCTGGTATGTTCAATTATTTTTTGAATAAGAAGTATGGGTTTGTATTAAAGATAAATAATACGGCAACTAAAGGCGCTATTGTTTTGAATATCGCATCGCGTATTAAATTACCGGATGAAGCCTATCAACTTAAAGTAACCGGTCAAAGCATAAATATATCAGGAGAATGTAGCGGTGTTTTTTATGGTGTCCAATCCTTGTTACAATTAATCCATGAAAACAGCAGGCAATTATCAGTTGCGGCAGTAACGATTAATGACGCGCCGAATTTTGCCTATCGCGGACTTATGTTGGATGTTGGCCGGCATTTTTTTGAGGTGGCTGAGATAAAAAAAATATTGGATATAATGGCTTCCCTCAAATTAAACAGGTTCCACTGGCATTTAACAGATGACCAGGGATGGCGATTAGAAATTAAAAAGTATCCAAAATTAACTTCTATCAGCGCATGGCGCGATTCAACTACTATCGGGGGGTATAATGAGTTTAAACCATTTATTTATGATGGACAAAAGAGCGGCGGTTTTTATACCCAGGATGAGGCGCGAGAAGTTGTAAAATACGCTGCGGAAAGAAATATTGTAGTGATCCCTGAAATTGAGATGCCTGGCCATAGTACCGCTGTGTTAGTGGCTTACCCTGAATTAGGCAATGGAACCGGCCCTTATAAAGTGCCGGGTTATTGGGGCGTGCTTCATACCATTTATAACCCAGGCGAGCCAACCTTTAAATTTTTGGAAGATGTGCTGACCGAGGTTATGGCTATTTTCCCGAGTAAATATATTCATATCGGCGGAGATGAAGTCCCTAAAGATGAATGGAAAAATTCACCAGTTGCGCAACAGCTAATAAAAGACAATCACTTAAAAGATGAAAATCAACTACAAAGCTGGTTTATAGGCAGAATAGAGAAGTTTTTAAATAAGAACGGCAGAAACCTGATAGGATGGGATGAAATATTAGAAGGCGGCTTGTCGCCCAATGCCACTGTAATGAGCTGGCGGGGTGAACAGGGAGGCATAGATGCCGCAAAATTAGGGCATAATGTAATTATGTCGCCGGGTGGGTATATGTATATAAACCGTGCTCAGGCTAAGGATAAAGCAACAGAACCCCTGGCTATGGGTAATTTTTTACCGTTGGATGTGGTGTATAATTATAACCCTCGTCCTGCTGCTTTAACTCCCGATCAGCAAAAATACATCTTAGGTGTGCAGGCAAACATGTGGACGGAATACGTGGCAACTGACAATAAGCTGGAATATATGTTATTTCCTCGTGTTGCTGCTCTTGCAGAAGTTGGCTGGACCAAACCGGAAAATAAAGACTACAAAAGTTTTAGCGAAAACAGGCTGCCGGAGTTTTTAAAGAATATGGAAACATCCGGCATAAATTATAGGATACCAGAAGCTGATGTAGTAGTTAATGATGACGCGCAAACAGGAAGGAAAACAATAACGATCACTCCTTTTGTTATAGGCGGTAAAGTATATTATACGATTGATGGACATAAGGCAGATAATACGGCTAATTTATACACGAGCCCAATACTGACCCCTTATGCCAATGGCCGCCCGCTAACTTTAAAATATATAATAGTTACAGCAGGCAATAGGGTGAGTAATGAGTTTAGTGTGGATATAAAATAGGTCTGACATAACATCGATCTATTGTCTTACTTTAAGGAAGAAGGTAGGTTGATTTGAGTTGAGAAAAATGAAATTATTAATAAGAGTAAATAGAATGTATAAAGATTTATTTAGAATTACACGGATGGCTTTGAATAGTGCATCTAAACTGGTCACTATGGGTATACTGGGTTGCATCTTTGTCAGCCAATGTCATGCTCAAACAAAACCCAATATAGTAATCATTATTTCGGATGACCACGCTTACCAGGCAATCAGCGCTTATGGCAGTAATCTGATGCAAACACCTAATATCGACCGGATAGCCAACGAGGGTGTGATCTTTAACAAAGCATACGTTACAAACTCTATCTGCGGCCCCAGCAGGGCCACAATTTTAACCGGTAAATACAGTAATAAAAATGGGTTTAAGGATAATGAGAGTTCCACGTTTGACGGTTCACAGGATTCGTTTATCAAACGCCTGCATGCCTCGGGTTATTTAACGAGCTGGATTGGCAAATGGCACCTGGAAAGCCAGCCGCAGGGCTTTGATTATTGGCAGGTATTGCCAGGGCAGGGGTCATATTACAACCCGGATTTTTTGATGATGGACGGTTCAAAAAAACAAATAAATGGTTATGCCAGTAATGTAATTGAAGATGTTGCTGAAAATTGGTTAAACAATCGCGATAAGACCAAACCGTTTTGCCTGGTAATAGGGCATAAGGCAACACATCGCACCTGGCTGCCTGATACTACCGATCTGGGTCGTTTTGATAAGGTAACCTTTCCTTTGCCCCATGATTTTTATGATCAATACATTAATCGTAAGGCAGCACAGCTCCAGGATATGACGATTGCCAAAACCATGCTGCTGGGATACGATTTAAAAATGTTCCCTGATGCAGAGTCGGAAGACAGGGAAAGTACAATTAATAGGATGAATGCTGCGCAAAGAAAAAGAATGGATGCTTATTACAAACCTATATATGATGATCTGAAGGCAAGAAACTTGACCGGGAATGCCTTAACGGAATGGAAATATCAACGTTATATGCGCGATTATTTAAGTACCGCAGTTTCGCTGGATCGGAATATCGGCCGCACGTTGGATTATCTGGACAAGCACAACCTTACTAAAAATACGATAGTGATCTACATGTCTGACCAGGGTTTTTACCTGGGCGAACACGGTTGGTTTGATAAGCGCTGGATCTATGAAGAATCGTTCCGTACAGCAATGGTGATGCGTTATCCGGCAAAAATAAAACCGAATACAAAATCAAACGATTTTGTGCTGAATTTAGATATAGCGCCAACAGTATTAGATGCTGCCGGAGTGGCAATACCAAAAGACATGCAGGGGCAGTCGATGCTGCCTTTGTTCGCAAAAAAGAAGGCTAAAGGCCGGGATGTGATCTATTATCATTATTATGAAAATGGGGAGCATTCGGTATCACCGCATTTTGGCATCAAAACCAAACGCTACAAACTGATCCGTTTTTATACTCGGGTAAATAACTGGGAGCTTTATGATCTACAAGTGGACCCTCACGAAATGAATAATATTTATGGTGAAAAAGGATATGAAAATATCACCAGGCAGTTAAAGGCAGAATTGAATCAACAGATTGATAAGTTTGATGACAATGATGCAAGACAAATATTGATACATGGGAAGTAATAAAAACAGCAACACAATGTTAAAAAAATGCACTAAAGTTCTATTAGGTTTATCTTGTTTAATCTCATTTGCCCATGCACAGTCATCAACAGAGAAGAATTACCTGGTTATAAAGCCAACCGATACGCCCGAAGATATTGTTCACCAAGCTGCAATGCTAACTCCATCTGCACGACAGTTAAGGTGGCAGCAACTGGAACTGACATGTTTTTTTCATTTTGGTATAAATACCTTTACCGGTAAAGAGTGGGGTGATGGCACAGAAGACCCACAACTATTTAACCCAATCGCGCTTGATGCCGGCCAATGGGTAAAAACGGCTAAAGATGCTGGTATTAAACAGGTGATAATTACCGCCAAACATCATGATGGCTTTTGTTTATGGCCAAGTAAATATACCGAACATAGTGTAAAAAACAGTCCTTGGAAAGGTGGCAAGGGCGATGTGGTTAAAGAAGTTGCCGACGCCTGTAAAAAATATAAAATGGGTTTCGGTATTTATTTATCGCCATGGGACAGAAATTCTCCACTTTACGGAACCGATGCCTATAATGATTATTTTGTAAACCAGCTTACCGAATTGCTTACGCAATATGGCCGTGTTGATGAGGTATGGTTTGATGGCGCTAATGGTGAAGGCCCAAATGGCAAAAAGCAGGTGTATGATTTTAACAGGTGGTATGCCCTGATCAGGAAATTACAACCTGGTGCTGTGATTGCAATTATGGGCCCCGATGTACGTTGGGTGGGTACCGAAAGCGGACACGGGCGCGAAACAGAATGGAGCGTTGTGCCTGCCAATAATTTAGATCAGAACGATATTACGAAAAACTCACAACACGATAAAATTTTTAAGCCGGAAGGTGATATGCGCGGAAGTGACCTGGGCGGCCTCGACAAAATTAAAAACGCTAAAGGATTGGTTTGGTTTCCGGCGGAAACAGATGTGTCTATCAGACCCGGATGGTTCTATCACGCCGCCGAGGATGATAAAGTAAAATCGCCCGAAAAGCTGCTCGATATTTATTATAATTCTGTTGGGATGAACAGTGTGCTATTATTGAATATCCCGCCTGACAAAAACGGATTGATCAATGAAGCTGACATACAGGCCCTGCAAGGCTGGAAAAAGCTGAGTGATGAAACATTTAAAATTAACCTGGCCGCGAATGCTATAGTTCAATGCACAAATGGGCTGCATTTAAATGCCATGTTAGATGATAACTATCAAACTTATTTTACTACCCGCGGCAACGATACCTCGGCAATAATTACATTTACTTTAAAAGATGCTAAAACTTTTGATGTGCTGCTTTTGCAGGAAAACATCAGCGTAGGGCAACGGGTAGAAAAATTTATGCTGGAATACTGGGATGGCAAAACATGGATTAAAGCAACCGAAGGTACCACTATTGGGTACAAAAGGTTACTTCGTTTCCCTGCCATTACAACCAGCAAAGTAAGATTAAGCATATCGGCCCGTTTAAACCCGACAATTGCTGCATTTGGGTTATATAAGCAACCATAAATAACCTGCGATATAGAATCGAAATATGAAAATGAACCATTATCTCAACATTGTTATTGCCATTTTGTGGCTAACCGGATTTAGTGCCACTACGGTAAAGGCACAGAAAAAGCCGAACATTATTTTTGTATTAACAGACGATATGGGCTATGGGGACGTAGGTGTGTTTTTCCAAAACCAGCGCAAAAGATCGGGCGACATGAGTAAGCCCTATGAACTTACACCGAACCTGGATATAATGGCAGCTAATGGGGCGCGGTTTACACAGCAATATGCAGATGCCCCGGTTTGCGCACCTTCAAGGGCATCGTTGTTAAGCGGCGTTAACCAGGGTAACGCTTCTGTTAGGGATAATGAGTTTGACAAACAAATTGAAAATAACCATACCATTGCAACCGTTTTGCGCCAGGCCGGATATAATACCGTGGGTATTGGCAAATGGGGATTGCAGGGTGTTAAAGAAGAAGGCCCAAATTGGCCCGCTCATCCCCTTAAAAGAGGCTTTGATAGTTATTATGGATATATGCGCCATAAAGACGGGCATGAACATTATCCATTTGAAGGTATTTACGATGGAAAAAAACAAGTATGGAGCGATTATAGTGAAGTGTCTGCAGGTTTAAGTAAATGTTATACTACAGATCTATGGACCGCGGCTGCAAAAAAATATATAATAACACATCAAAAAGGAAAGAATGCTGCCAAACCTTTCTTTATGTACCTGGCTTATGATTGTCCGCATGCGGTTATAGAATTGCCCACACAGGCATATCCTCAAGGCGGAGGGTTAAAAGGCGGCGTGCAATGGCTGGGCAAGCCAGGGCATATGATCAATACAGCTACTGGTAATGTTGACACATACCGCTACCCCGAATACGAAAATGCTACTTATGACGATGATAATAACCCTGCTACACCAGACGTCCCCTGGCCGGATACTTATAAAAGATATGCCACAGCCACACGCCGGATAGACGATGCCGTAGGGGATATTATGCATTTACTGGCCGATCTAAATATAGCCGATAATACACTGGTTGTTTTTACGTCGGATAATGGCCCGTCTATCGAATCGTATTTGCCCGCCTCGTTTAAACCCAACCAGCCTACTTTTTTTGGGAGCTATGGCCCTTTTGATGGTATAAAAAGAGATTGCTGGGAAGGCGGGTTAAGAATGCCTACAATAGTCGAATGGCCAAGCCATATAGGCAGGGATAAGGTGATCACGATGCCAAGTATGCTGTCAGACTGGATGGCCACTTTTGCTGTTGTTGCCCACATACAGCCGCCTGCCCGCACCGATGGTGTTTCACTATTGCCAGTATTAACCGGTAAGGGAGAACAACAAAACAGTTTAGTATATGTAGAATATTATGAAGGAGGGAAAACGCCTAACTTTAAAGAATTTGAAGCAAGCAGGAGGGGGCGAAAACGCGACCAGATGCAGGTAATACGCATGGGCGACCTGGTAGGGGTACGTTACCAGATCAAAACTGCTGATGATGATTTCGAGATATATAACGCCATTACCGATCCCAAAGAAATTGACAACCTGGCCTTAAAGCCGGGCTATGAAAGTACACAGGCGCAAATGAAGGCCAAAGTATTACAGGCACGCCATGCCGATACCGAAGCGCCGCGCCCGTATGATAGCGTGGCTATACCCAGTGTGGATATTACTACCAAATTATTACCCGGTATAGGATGGAAATATTACAAAGGCAGTTTTCCCTGGGTGGCAAATTCAATGGGCCTAACCGCAATCAGCGAAGGCACAAGCCCTGGTATAGACGGGAATAAAACGAGCGGTATGCCGGGTATGCTTTGTTACGAAGGCTTCATCAATATCCCAGCCGATGGGTTTTACACTTTTTCTTTACAATCGCCGGGTAAAGCTTACGTGCGTTTGCATGAAGCTACTTTAATAGACGCTGATTTTGGGTATGTGCCGGGCAAAATGATTGAACAGCGCGTGCGTTTAAAAGCCGGAATGCACCCCGTAAAATTCAATTATCTTATCCCATTAAAAACCACCTCAAAAATACAGTTCCTATGTAAAAATGATAAAGGTGAAAGTATTAGCGCTTATTATCATTAACAAAAGGTTGTTTTGGTATTTTATATAAAGCGGATTTAAGGAAATTTATGATGATGTATTTGCTAATCAGGAAGAAGATATGCTCCATATCTGATAAGGATATGGAGTTATTGAAGAACACGTTTTAATTTATTAAATCATTAAATAGGATGAAGTATTTTTATATCGCTATCATATTATTGTCAGTACTACGTGCTAACGCTCAGCGCGATACTGTCAGTTTGAATGATGACTGGAAATTCAGTATCGATAAAAAGGCTGAAGGGTTGTCGCGGCAATGGTATAAAACAGATCTTGCTAATAGCCGCAATGTTCAGGTACCCCATACCTGGAATGTAGAGCCCGAAAACCAGAACCACTATGGATGGGGCTGGTATCAGAAAAGAATATTGATACCCCAAAAATGGCGAAATAAACGCCTTGTTCTACAGTTTGGTGCCATTAATCATACTGCTTATATCTATATCAACGGAAAGAAGATCGCCGAAAATATTGGTGACGGGTTTAATAAAATATCGCTCCCTATAGATGGAAATGTGATATACGGAGCAGAAAATGTTATTACAGTAGCTTGTAATAATGACTATGGGAAGAATAAGGTGCCCTATGCTGATTCTTTTGACTGGCCTAATGATGGCGGGTTAATCCGTACCGTTTCCCTTATTGTATCAGATAAGCCCGCGGCCAACTATCTGCAGATTGAACCGCTATTAAATGTATCCGATAAATCGGGGGAACTAAAGATGAAACTGGGATTTGATCAATACAGCAATGATTTGATGTTTAAGGTTACCGTTACCGAAACAAATCAGCAAACCCACCATGTTATACTCCAGGCAACTACTCAACCAATATGGCAAAACAACACCGTATTGCTTAACTATTATTTAAAGCAGGTACATCCCTGGCATTTTGATTTCCCTAACCTTTACCAGGTTAGTGTTGTAGTTGAAAAGAGGGGGCATCCGGTAGATAGGATCAGTTCAACTATAGGCTTCAGACAACTTGAATTTATAAATAATCAAACCTATTTGAATGGCGAGCGCATTAAGCTAATGGGGGTGGAATGGACAGCCGGGTCAAACCCTGAATTTGGTTTTGCAGAAAGTGATGCCGAAATTGTAAAGAACGGGAAGTTGATGAAAGATGTAAACGCCATATTTACCCGCCAGCATTTTCAGCAAAGTGATGCTTTTTATGATTTTTGTGACAGAAATGGTATACTGGTACAGGAAGAAGTGCCATTATGGGGAGCCGAAACCCCATCAAACGATGCGATCAGAACAATTGCCAGCAAGCAATTAGAACGTATGATCCAGGATCATTATAATCACCCCTCTATTATTTCATGGGGCGTAGGTAACGAGCTTAATGGGAGGGACTCAAGCATGAAAAAGATGATAGCAAGCTTAGTTATTAAGGCAAAGGAGTTGGATCCTACAAGAAAAGTGGCCTATGTAAGCAACACGCTGAAAAATGGTTTTATTACAGACCCTAAGTTTACACCAGACGCCGGAAGTTTAGGCGATTACCTGATGATGAATGAATATGGCGGAAGCTGGTGGCAGATACCCGTTGGCAAGATCAGCTCTTATTTGGATAGTATACACATGAGTTATCCGGATAAACCTTTCTTTATATCAGAATTTGGATTATGTGAGCCTAATTTTAAAGGAGGTGATGAACGCCGGATAAACGACCTGATCTATCACATGGCCGTATATGAAAGTAAACCCTACATAGAAGGAGCCATCTATTTTGATTTAACAGATTACCGTACACACTACCCGGGTACTTCAGATACCACAAAGTTTAGAAGGCGTATTCATGGGGTGTACGATATGTATGGTAACCCCAAACCATCTATGAAAGTATTGAGAGAACTATCCTCACCAATAGAAATGCAGGGTGTTTCCAGGAGAAAGAATGGCAAGATAGCCATAACTATTTTAGGGAGCGTTGGTTTACCGCAATACACAGCAAAAGGATACCAGCTTTATTTGTCAGACAATGAACATAATTATCAAAGTACAAAAGACTACCTACTGCCGGAGATTAAACCGGGTGAACGAATTGTATTCGAGGTTGACGATCTGTATCAGGGTAAGGGAGTGATCACCGTTGTAAGACCTACGGGTTATATTGTTTTGCAAAAATCTTTTTAAACCGAGTTCTGACTGAAAGTGTTAAAACGACTTTAGGAGTTAGAGGATTTAGGCGCAATATATCCATTGAAAGAAAGTTAGCCTAATGTTGTGTCTTTTGTATTGATACCATAAGTGTTCGGAAGATTTATTTTATTACATATATAGAGCGTAGGGTCACCCTGAGGTACTCGAAGGGTAAGCGTAAAGGTCATTGCCCGCATGCTTCGAGTGCCTCAACATGACCCTTTCTTTAATCTTCCGAACACTTATGGTATTGATACACGAAATCTGGTGCAATATTGAAAACCACGTACTGAAAGCTGGCATTGAATAACATATTTTTGACCAACAAGTAAATAGCTTTATTGTGGGAATAAATTGCACTACGATTATTATAGACAAGCATAAGCTGTTTTTTGCTATGACCGGCGCGTTTGCTGACGGCGCTTATCGCCTGTTAATATCTTATCAAGGGATAAGGGCCCTGAACCGATCACTACAAAAAGAACCAGAAGTGCCAGTACGAGTATGGATAACCAAAGTTCCGAGTTCATAAAAGGGGATAAAATATTTACAAAAAAAACCGCACCAAAAACAATTGGCAACTGAAACAGTGCAGCAAGTCTTGTGGTGAGTCCAAAGAAAATAAGTAGTCCACCTACCATGTGTATATAGCTAACGTAATAAAGAAGAAAAGTGACTATTTCAGGTGATGGGCTGATGATTTTATTTTCGATGATCAAGTCACGTAGAAAAGGGAAATGTTTTAAGAATGCATAACCTTTAGCCACCAAAAATACACCGAGCAGCATCCGTATGATGTCAAGAATTTTGGGATGATGCGTATTTCCCCAACTTTCAAATTTGCGAATAAACCCCATTACGCCCTCCTTTTTCGGTTTGTGTAAAAGTAATTTTTTTTAATAGATAGAACAAACTATCAACGTGGATAATATCTAAATTACTTTTATAATTCGCTATCAAATGAGTTATAACACGTATGTAACATTAGCTTTAACGGTATGATAGAAAATATATCCTTTAAAGGAGTTAATCCAGCAGTGGTTTCTGATCGTCTTCCGCTGACAGTGAAGCGCATGTAGATCGGCGCAGAACCAGATTGATAGTTTTTTTGCTTCTTCATATGGAAGAGTAAGCTGAAATTGGTTTTGATACCGTTAAAGGTGGAGTAGGCGGGGGGGCTGTTTTACATTTTTTATAGTTGCCATAGGCCGCTATCGGCATGGCAAGGTGATGAACCGTTCCTTTTTTAAGTTCAACTTCAATTCCCTTCCAGATATAATTTTGTTGAAGATTGGTTCGTCCCTTTCTTTCTATGGCGGAATACGGATAATCACAGGCATCAGTTGCGTGTACATTCCGCATTGCAATCTAAACGCAATACCCGCCTTATACTTTATAAAATAATAATTCAAAAATTAAAAAAACAAATGCGGTAATGTATAGTTACCTAAGCACACTTCCACAGATAGGTATAAATCAAGAAAGCCTGTTTCAACACTTCCATCCTTAGGTATTGCCATTATTCATTTACGACAATAATTAAGCTGCTCAATATAAATACCAGTATTTGCCATGAAAAGAAATAACTATAGCCGGTATTTCCGTGTTTTTCACAACGATACCAACGTCACTGAAATCTCCACAAACGATTTTAGATGTGTGAACTTACAACAAGCCAATTTCAAGCATATCATTTATTCACGCCATAAACCATTATTTTACGGCTACCTTACCCAGGCTAAAGCAATGGAAATGGCCAAAGCGGGTGCATTAGCGCATATTAATGCTTTAATAGCTATGGGCAAAGATGGAGAACTTGCTCTTTATGAATATCGCTTTCACCATTATCAGGACCTCACCGTCAATTTAATTGAGGCAAATATCCTGGAAATCGAAGATGAAGCTATTGATAAACAGCTTGAAAGAGACCATTTAACCATCCAGCCATCATGATCTTGACGATCAATGGCGGCTCGTCCAGTATTAAATTCGCGCTGTATAAAAGGGGTGAACACCTTTCAAAAATCTTCTCAGGGCAGATCAACCGGATTGGCTTACCTGCCGTAAAGTTTACAATAGATGACCAGGTTGACCAGCCGGCCTGTAAAGCAACTGATTATACATCTGCTATTACCTGCCTTAC
>Ga0302227_10001867_pt1 | contig 15206 bp, 15 predicted proteins | sample II_Palsa_N1_1_FD_193525 | JGI IMG/M metagenome (GOLD analysis project Ga0302227, IMG submission 193525) | Peat permafrost microbial communities from Stordalen Mire near Abisko, Sweden - II_Palsa_N1_1 | ecosystem: Environmental > Terrestrial > Soil > Palsa > Peat permafrost | place: Sweden...
TGTAAGAATGCTTATAAAAACGCTTAAAACTCTTTAAACCCCCTTTTAATGATACTCTAGTACTAGTATATAGTAAGGTATATAAAGGAGAGTGAGTTGTGGCGAGATTTGAAGATATACTTTTTTTACATACAAAAATTATCCGTGTCCGGCTGATCAGCGGCTGATCAGTCGACATTAGTCAATCAGTAAGTTAAAGGTTTTGATTAGTAATCACGCAAGTCAGCCAGCTCAACTATATCCTTAGCTGATGACTGACTGACTGACTTATTGTGCAGCCTGCGTCTGAACCGCAGATGCCACAGTAGGCAATCTTTACAGTATCTCATCGTTACCACAAGCCCTATTTTCTTTTCAGTTGGATTTCTTAGACTGTTGGCAATCTTGAACTACACGAACTGCCGTCACAGTCTTGACCCTGATATCCCTTTGCCCATGAATCGAAAGTGCACGGATGCTTGCCAATTGCTATTCCTCGCTTCTCAATATTGGTGACGTCTTTGCCTCGCGAAGGGCGTCACAATTGAGGGGTAATACGAGGCTTAAAGAGCAAGTACGTCTCCTCTCATTTCAGCATTAAGTTGTTGAGAGACAATGCAAATCGCTTGGTTCGGTTAAGCAACAAAATAGCAGGGGAGGGAAAAGGGGGAAGGTGGCATGTCAGTAATCCATGCCGGTTGAAGAAGCCTTCCTTGTAGGCAGACTTAGAATCCACATATCCCCTGGATCCCATGTCCTGTTATAGCGTCTTTAACCTGCAGATTTTGCTTCGATTTCTCAATTTATGGGATGGCATATTGCCGATTGTGGCTCGGAACATTTGAATAATGTCAGAGGGTACCTGGGCAAACAATCAGAGAGAAAGTTAAATACAACTAAGAAGAATTTCCTTTCCATGTTTGAGGTATTTTGAAATGAACCAAACCTATTAATATGCTACAATATCGAAGTGTTGTAACAAGAGCCACATAACCGAAAACGTGTAGCCATTGGATACATTTTTAGGGGCTTTGACATGTTTCACGTCCTATGAGGTACGGGCTGGATGTATTGAAGGAATTATATTTCAGGTTTTGAGTGTGGTTATGAGCCTGATATTGGACTTGTTGATTGGCGCTTGTTCATGGATGATAGACCTAAAGTCGGGAGGTTAAAGAGTTAATAGTCTGTGTCACTCTTTCTAGCAACATGATGTTCAGCATAGAATCAGAAAGGAATTTTTATTATATTTCTCAAGAACTAGAAAATCGTATCCCAAGTATCCATCCGTAAAAGCTGTTGCTGTTCACCCAACCCAAATGTTAATTCAATTCCAATTCAACCTCCAATCCACGGAGCTAGCTGAACACCAAGAATCTAATCACTGCGGGGGCCTATATATCAAGAAGTTATTGAACACACTCTAAGTCTAGTACGAATTTGAAAACTTACTTACCAAAGGGTGAGGCAATGACGGGGTATTGTCCAATCAACCGAAGGTCTAGTCGCAAGTCAAGTCGATGACGGTCTGCTGTGAAGAATGAGCGGACACTGGTGGTATGGCAGCATCAGATGAGTCCATTTTCCTTTTCCTCTGAACATTGGTTGGACCGGCAGTTCGGGCTTGGTACCGTGCCTTGACTGCAATCAAGAAGAGGGAATGGAACGCAGGGTGAGATGAGATGGTTTCGATCATCTCTGGCATTCCCTTCCTCACGTCGTCCATGCTTAGGGCAAAAAATGTATTGACCACTTCGGTTACTATCAGATTCTGAAAGCATTGGTTCGCAGGGCTGTGGTTGAACATGTTCTGAATTTCTGCTGAGTTTGGAAGTGATCTGCTCAATTGTATGCAAAGCCTCGCCCGATGGATTGCCGCATTGCAGAGCTTTTCACTGTGATAGCGCTCCGCGAATGTATGGACCTTGTACCAATGTAGACAATGATGCCCTTCATTCGAATCAACGGACTCGTGGGGTTTATGACATTCAAGATTTCCTGACAGGAGCCAATCAACTACCGTGGCAAAGACCGATGGCTCTCCTTTGCTAATGTGGAGAGATAGGGCATTATTCTCTTGCATAGAGTTGCGAACTGCACGAGCAAATCCGGGGAGTTTGTCGCAGAGAAGTTCAGCAGGCAGACTCCACGAAGTTTGAGCTGGCCCAACCGCAACGAGGATGTTGATTGGCGTATTGAAATATCTAAGAGGGATGTTAGATCACGGTTTTGAAAAACCTCTCGGCGAGAGTACTCATTGACTTGGTGCTTCTCAAGCTTGAGTTCATTGAGAATTTGATCCGACGGGGTACTCTCCATTTTGAAGGGTGTATCTCGAGTCAAATGGAAGTTCTCTTTCTTGGAATTCAATCTGTGAAGACTGTGTTTCGGGTTGAAATAGGTGCCTTCTGTATCGTTATTACCATCCAGCTATCGAAGGGAAGGCCAAAGTTATATTACGGCACCTATTTGGAAGAATAACGGGCACAAGCGACTCGGGTTCCTTTTCACGATATGACTTGGAGCTGGAAGTGGCGATGGCTGAAACGATTATGTGGATTTCCTTTCTTTGGAAATCGTGGAGCAATCCGATTCGACTACGGCTGGGCTAGTTAAAGCCTTCGATTCAAAACAGTCATAGAAAATATGAACAGAATTTCACGCTAAAGTAGAAAGGTTGACTCAAGCGGATAAATGGAAAGCACGCCAATTCACGTTTCAAAAATATGCGAGTGACATCCAATTCGTGCTGCTCATATTTGAAGAATTGCTTTGATTTTACGAATTCCTTCCGAGTTCCCACGGATCCCCCTTTCATAACCCTCTCCTTGATCTGAAAACTCATCTGATCGTCCTCTTTCTCTTTCTCTTTCTAGCTGGCTTGTGAGTGAGATGGAATCTACATGGACTTATTTTGTCACAATCTCCCATATCTGTATGCCGCTTAATATCTTGCATCACCTCCATAGAAAAAAATAAGTCTGCTGATAAGACCTCCGACCAAGCCTCGCATCTTCCTGCGTATCCGTCACAACTCTGCTGTAAGAAAACGTCCATCAATCTTCTCACTACAATATCTCGCAAATTCTGGTTACATCCCGTCTTCGTGTAGATGTAAATGATATCTGCTGGGTTTGGAAGCCAGTTTCCATCTTCCAAGCATTTATGAATCTGTCTGATAGCAGCGTTTGCCAAACCAGAAATATCAAGCATGTCTGCAAGCACGTACAGGGAGTACCATGATGTATCATGAGCGCTGACTGACGTTTCGCAATCATGAGATTCTCTGCACTCGAGTTTCCCAGTATACATCCAATCAACCAAATGGCCAACTGCATCCTCAGAGAAGATCTCCTCGTCCAGAGAGCTCTTTTTAACTGAGCTTTCCTTGAACTCGCCCTCAAATGCAGCCCGAAAGTAAGAAGAATGATCGCACAACAGCTTCTCGGACAATGTCCAAGTCTTGATTGGCTTCTTGAGACCCAGCGAGAGTTTTACTGTCGTCTTGGGTGTCATTTCACTTAAGTATCTGGTCGAGATCAGCTATTGAGTCCTATTCACATCTTCGAGGATTACAAACTCACTCATTGATCGGACGGATTTTCCTTTCTTTCGACCATCTTCCTTTGGATCTTGGGAAGCGTCTGTCCGCGGCTACTTTGGCCACGAAGGCTGCCAAACCTTGTGAAATCCCTGTCATAATCTTTTGATCTCGAGCAAAGCAAAAAACTCAATAAGCTTGATACTAGAATGTGTCTTGTTTGAATGCTGAAGTATGATTCATCAGAAGAAGAAGGTGGATTTATTGACGAGATCAGAAGTGAGTATTCTTAACTGGGTTAGAAACAATGGAGAGTGAGACTTCTCAAAGTGTTCATCATCTCTGTGAGTGCGTCTCGCAGAAGAACAAGGTTAGGCTCCTGATTGTGACATAAGGTGTTCTCACACGTCACTTCTCCCTACTATCTCCTTCCTGCAGCATGCTCATCTCCAATTAGCTTGGGCATGGGATGAAATCCTTGCTCTTGCAATGGGCAACCCAGAAGGTTCACATGCTTTCAAGGATCCTTTATCCAGCTTGAAATTACTCGAAGATGCGCTTGCTCTAGCGAGCATAACAGTTCAAGCGGCGTCCCAAGGGGTGTGGAGACTTCCCACTCGTCTTGGTGGTCTTCTGCTGCTGCAGCGCGGGAACTGCAGGAGGTCACACGACGACATTATTCAGCTTCCGGTTTCCAGGATAACATCCGATAGCTCTCTAGACTTAGGAGACCAGGGTTTGTAAGCTCTGCCTTTAAAGTGGAATTTGCTGATTCAGGATGCTGCTTTTGAGCGGAGCTTCTGATTACCAACTTTGGGAGAGTTCAGAAGTGAGCGAAGGATGGTTCTTGGAAATCGCCACCTCTCGCGTTTTCAAGGCTCCGAATTGTAGCTTCAAAAATCGGTCATCGTCAAGATGCTGATAGTCAATCACGGTGTTGAATTTATCAGATCATGGGTTCCATCCCTCGATGTTTCACTCGTTTTGAGCGTCTGACTGTTCACACCTCAGTTAAACTTAAGATGGCTTGCGACTCTGCTTGACGTTTCTGACCTTTGATATACCAATTTTAGTTGCTGAAAAGACTAGGAGCCTTCAGATTTCAGTTCATTCACTTACAGGCAAAACCCCTAAGAAGAAATATTCTGCTGGATAATTGCACTATGATTCTGAAGGTTTGCTGATGTGCCAGTTCGGTAGGCACATTCAGCTAGTCCACTGCTCATGCTAGAGCGTGTTCATTCCATAAATTCAATATAAGAACAATGTAATCCATGAAAATATCCAGATTCTGATCGTGATGTGTAAATAACTTCGACTAACCATTGATTGACGTAGAAGGAGAGACAAGTTGACTCTTCTCCAAGCTCTCACCTCTCGCCCTCACTTTGTAACACATAGTAATTAACTTCTGACAGTGCCTCCAGAACCTCTGCTGCTTCCATGGCATCTTCATCATCCTTTGTGATTGTGTTTTGCTGGGTGCTTATCACGATTTCGGTGAAGTCTGAGAAACCAGCTTCAGATGGAGGCCTGTTGCCATCCTCGATATCGGATTGGCTCCATTGCTGAGGGTGGTGTATACATCCATCTACTCCACAAGTTTGAGCTGCTCCAACATTCTTGGACATGTGGTCCCGTACAGCACGGAGAACAGCAAGTGTGAAGTCTTCATGACAACCCAAAAGCACAGCAATTTTGCCAAGATTCCCAGCACATCTGTGCAAGTTAGGATCGTTCATTCCCGAATGGAAAGAGAAAGAGAGGGGCTTAGAAGCCCAGCTCCTGAGGTAAATGCGCATGCAGCTTCTCGAACGAGCTCCTAGGCTTGCAGCTCCTGCGGAAGAAGTAGCAAAACAATTTGGGATAAGCTTACCTGTATGAAAATAATTGCGACATGATGTGGCCCACAACAACACCTTTGGCCTGTGTTGCATGTTCGTCATTATCCACTATGTAGGAAATTTCCGAGGCTAGTGGAAGCCAAAGTCCCTCCCAATGAGGATTTCGACAGGACTTATATCTGCAGAGTGCTTCTACAGCCAAATCCCGGATGCAAAATTTGAGCGCAAGTATGTGGAGAACTAAGTACTGAGATACGGTATCGTTGTTTTCGTGATCATCTTCTTCGATTGTGCCCAGGGGCTGGTGGTTCATCCACTCGATCACTTGGCCAAAGACACTGACCTCCAGACGAGGCAATGATAGTGAGAATGATTCTGATTTGTTCCGCTTTCTCCAGGTCTTTGATGCTCTATGAAAAGCTGCAAGTGTTTGTTCGGAACAAATGGGGTTATTCAAATGATAATGACACGGCCGTCGTCTGGGACCGATGGATACTTGGATACTGACGCTGCTACAGAAATATCAGCATCTTCTTCAAATTTCCACCCGGGATTGTGGAAACTCACTCTGACAGATGGTTCAGATCATCAGGGTGAAACTCCAAAAATTCCGGTGGGGGCATGGTTGCAACCCAGAAGTTACTCTCGCTCCTTTTTGTGGTGGGAATACTTGAGAGAGAGACTCGAGAACGTGATTCAAGGTCAGTTCCTGCAAAACTAAAAACTTCTTTTGGATGTGTTTATACGCAGAAATGTTTCTTCTTTGATAAGCAAGGATATTCGTTATACAGAGACGAAAGTTGAATTTCGCTTATTATCAAATCTTCCCATCACTGAAGCCCGAACTGCGGATTGTGTTTCACGGAGAAGGGAAGTATACAGATACTGTAGCAATAGACATCTCTAAAGCAGCATCATTACTAGTAGAATGTGGCGTCTGCACATTCCCGTCTGGAACTGGTTATTCCGATATCCAAGTCCTGTCTTTTCCTATCGGAACGTCCGCCGGTGCACCGACATATGTAGGAGAATTTCTTCACCGATATCTTTGCGAAAGTCGTTTTGCGAAGTTGAGCGTTTAACTCGGATGATTTGGCAAGAGGGGCAAAAAGACTCTGAACGAGCGAAGCCGGAAGCCCAAATAGCTTAGAAGAAGTTGGGCCGGCACTAGCAGATACTGCATAAGATTAACAATGGTCAATCTGAAGTTGATATCTCAGAGTAGCTGAACTGATAGACAAGCATTATACGCCGTGAACACTGAATAACAAGTTGATGGTGCCCAAAAGTTCTCACGGACATGACTACGTGACATCTCAAGGCCCCTATAGTAAATTCTTTTGAGTTTAAACTACTATCTATAAGACACTCAATAGCGAACAAGAGAGCTTAATCAAACTAAAGACCAAGGTTTGAGATTCGGGGAGGTTAGTCTTTCCTCTATGGCGTTGCCGGGAAGCAGGGGTAAACTGCCCCGTGTTTGCTTACCTATCTTAGCTTTCTTTTCCAAATCGCCACAATCTGATAGAAGAATTTGCAATGAGAGCAAGTTTACGCGGACGAATGAGACTTTAGAAATCTTTGTTGTGCAGATACGAGGCCAAATCTATTCATCTACTGGGTGCTTTGAGCGCCGTGCTTCCCTCGGTCCTCAATCAACACATGTAGCCCCCATTCCGTGTCCTGCTGCAAGCGGTCTCGGCAAGAGTGCTGAGCACATTTCTGCAGCCACAAAGTTCTTGAGACTTCTGATCACATGTCTCGCTGCCAATTGAACTTTAATAAGTTCTGAACTTGCATGTCGTATCTGATGATCAAGGACAAGAAGGTATCCCGAGATTGTTGTGGCATAAGTTCAAAGCTTCACCGTTGTCCTTTGTATATCCTCGAATCCTCTGCTCACTCCCGTCTGATTTCTGACAAAGATAAAGAATCCCTTCAATCACACATTTATTCCAGCAGAAGCTCATCACATTCACATCAACCAAAAGTATGGTCCAAATTTAGGGATTAGGATATCAATTGCTACATCAAGGCTAACGCTTCCTTAGTCCTCAGTCTGTTCCCTGAAGCCTTTAGAAATGTCTCAACAATCTGTGTCCACCCACTCTACCCAAGGTTCTGGTTGCGGCAAGGTCAACCCAGACCCTCTCATTTTCTTACAAACAATTCTCGTGAGCATGACCAACAGGCCCGAGGTAACAAGACTTTCCATCTTTCTGAACTCGATAGTTCCTGCTAACAGCCAGACTAGGTCGACTGGAATACAATTGCCAAGAAGGTTGGGTACAACACAGGCGAAACAGCCAAGGCAAGGTTCCGACAGATCAAGAGAAAATTTAACGACGTCCAGTCGGATGACCAACTAAGTCCATCTGTTGTATCGCCGTCAACGCCTCGGATAAAGGCAAAAGTGAAGAGGAGTCGCCAGAGCACCAGGGGCAGTTCTCCACCGAAAGTCATCAAAGAAGAACCTCTTGCTTCCAGAGCCAAGAACTCTGAGTACAAGAAGTCGGCCCAGCTCAAACGGACTGTGAAAAGAGTCAAAGTGGAGCCACAGGGTGACCCGAGTGGGGAAACAGATGGTTCATTCGCCGACATTGATGATTTTGGGTCTGAATGAGCATCAAGCAAATGACATCGGTTGTAGCAGAACCAAGAATAGTATTGAGTGGAAGTACTTCGCTATAAATTTCATTGATATGTCAATGCGTGAAGTGTTCTACCTTGCCGAGGCGGGGGAAGTCATCGCTTGATCAAGATCAGAACTACACCATCACTTCTTTGAACCTTGCGCTTCAGCGCTCAAATTGTAGAGCTGTTTAACTCAAGTTCCTTCTTGGCAAGTTATCTCAAGCGTCACTTGTCTTAAATGTACTGAGATTAAAGTTCGCTGAGTTCGGCATTGAAGAAAGAAGAGTAAGCGAATCGGCACTCTTGCAACACACCTTCAGCACGCGACTCCGATGACCTCCAAAGCCTTGATTGGCCAATGCAATGATATTGATACCTTCTCAAAGGTCAACGGCTACCTGAACCCAAGACATACAAACAAGTTCTAGTGCTGCGCCCCAAGTACAGCCGAGCCTACATTGCCGTGTCTTGTGACCCCCCAAAATGTACTGTACCAAGACGATCGGAAACACGGCCACGTCATGATCAACGAGCCAATTGACAAGATGAGAGGCAGCTCGGCATGGCTGCCATAATCAGTTCATGGCGTTGCCCCGCTAACTTATGATTGCGTGAATTACAAGCTTTTTATAACCATTGGCTCTCCAAATCTCTTCGAATGCAGATCTATCTCTGCAGCGAAGGAAGCTGCAAGAACACTGCAATGCGTGGCTAAAGTATGTGCATGAAAAGATAGCATGGAGTCTTTCTTCCTTCTCCCTCCGAGGAAGGGTTCCCTTCAGCGTATCTTTTGATATTATAAGCACACCCTCTGAGGTCAGACACCATTTCTCAAATTTGCCCAATCTCCTCAGACTTTGCACTCTGAAAGACTCTGCTAGTTTGGAGTTTTCCCCTGAGTAGATTTTTCAAAATGTCTACAGACTCTCAGATCTCTTCCAAACCGAATACGACTCCACACCTTTTCTTTCAGGTCATACTCTTGAACATGAAGAATAAGCCCGATGTGGGTCCCTCAATCAAATACGTTCGCATCTGAATCTCCATGCTGACGATACCCGCAGGTCGATTGGGTCGTCGTTGCTGAGAAAGCCGGGTATAGCTCTGGCAGCAGCGCCAGAGTCAGATTCAACCAGCTCATGAACAAGCTCTCGGCCGAGGGTGGCAGAAACCCTTTGAAGACAACTTCATCGAAAGCGCTTGAGGGAATTGCCACGTCTCACACTAGTTCTGGAAAGAATCCGTTGGCATCGAGGGTCACCAAGTCGAAGCCAGTGCAGAGAAGAAACAAGAAAAGCAATGTGAAGAGGGACTCGGTCCACTGCGATAGCGGCGTGGAAGACGAACAAATGCCTAAAGGCCTTCACGAATCCTAAAGAGTTCGTTTGATACTTATGCCTTCTCATTTTATCTTGGAAATTTCTCGTATGCAGTATGGTATGATTGAAAATGAAATATCTATGATTCAAAAAACCAGTTCACATCTCATCTCCCCGATAGTTGCACTCCAGCGGAAGGCTCCGCCCTAAATCACGGCGCAAACAATGACTGGCAGCATATATTTCATATTGAGGAGGAATAACCCTTAAGTTAGAGAGGAAGCGTTTAAATCACACTGCTACTTCTTTGTTTGGAATGGAAAGTTCTTTTTTAAGAGTTGCCCGGAACGAATTTTATTCTGCTCGAATCTACCGAAATCAGAATCTCGAAGGGAACAGAGCTCGGGTTACTTTCTCGTTTATTATCAAGGCAGTTCCTTGAAGAAATGTTCTGTTCGACTGCCGGATTTGCCGAGTCGGTTTCTTTCAGCTGGTCCTCCCACGGCACACCCCGACTTCCAAGCCACCTGATAAGAGAAAATCATCTTCCAGCTTCTTCAAGCAGTTTTCATTAGTGGGATGATCTGCAAGAATGAATTGTGACAGAAATGCAAGTCGCATGCAGGCAGTAAGCGAAGTGTTTGCTCAAACTCCTGCCTCGCTAGAACCCGCCCATTGGATTCTGTCCTGCCCACCTTCAGAGAACTTCTCTCTGAATCAACCCTAGTTCCTTGTTTTCATGTATGTTGGCGACCTCATATGACCTTCTGCAGCGAGAAGGTTCGAGAGGACTGGAGAGAGCGTCCGAAAGGAGGGCCACCTTCCACGGCTTCTTCCTCCCGCCCTCCCGCTGCTTTATCTAAAGCAAGCTTCTTCCTGCAAGAGGTGATCGTGAGGAGCTTTGACGTAAGATAAGCCTACGCTACTGCGGTTAATGACAAAATGTGGCATACATCCGTTCCCTGATCTTGTTGCCCGATTCTGCAAGCCCAGCTGAGCTAATCATGCAATAATCAAGGAAGCAAGATTGGATAGCTAAGAGCAGCGACGTTGGATCAATAATGCCGAGAGTCAGAACAGGTGAGGTGTAGTTGGAAGAGTGGGGAAAGACTCGGAGTGACGCCCCCAACGGAGGGGACTGCAGTGAAAACACTTCTGCCGCTGCAGCTTCAGACTTACTTGTGTCTCAAGTCTGATCACGGCCAAGATTATCTTGCCCGAGATGCAGGCAAAGCCTCTGATGCAGAGCTCGATGTCGAACTTAAGACAAGTTTAGCCCAGCGCAGTTGGTGCTGCTGCACGCCTCGAAGGAGAGCTACCGGCCCCTTGTTCAGACTTTAGGAATTCCCACACACAATCTTGCTGTACTCGATTGCCCCGAATCTTGACTGGAAATTGAAATCAAATTGTGGGGTGGAAAATTTGACCTGCGGGAAAGAAATGAAGCAGACTGCCTCTCTTCCCACAACCTTGGACGTTGGAACGGTCACGTGTTACGAAAACTTTTCCACTTCAAATGTTTCTTTTTGAAAGACTGAATTTCTTCATTGCCATAAGAGAGTCTCTCTGATGACAGTTTAAACCTCTTGCGCATTTTCACAGCCTGAATAAGTTGGCAAACGCTTTGTATCACATGCTTATGTAATTTTGGCGCTAGTCCTCGCCAATTACCCCTGAATCAAGCGAGGAGGTCTTCTCGCAAGATTCAACAGTTTGTGTGAGAATGAACGCCTACATACGGAAAGTACTGTAAGAATTTGGGAGAACGATTGAGTGAGGGTTGTTGGTTTTTTACAACTGAGTAGTGAGAAACAGCTGAAAAAATGTTTCTGAGCGCTTTGTGAAATGATGCAGATGATGAGTTGAGGTTCTCTTCTCTGCATTTTCACTGTTGACGCAAGGTGAAAGTATGAGTCAAAGTTGAGTGTCTATGAAAGTCAAAATAATAACCGATTGAGTGAATTGCCATTATCGAGTCCCGGTCCCGACAAGCTGCGCGGGGCAATTCCGACTTTGGATTTTCCGCTCCAAGCTCGATCTCCCTGAAGTAAATTGAGACCCAAACACCAAAATTTCTGACTTTCCTCCACCTTCAACACAAACAATTTCTCACCACCAAAATCAACGCAACACGTTGTGCAGATCAACTAGCGCTTCCAACGTTTTAATAATGTAAGTACAAACCACCTCTCCAGGTTTTGACAACTTCAACATCAAGATTCTTCAATATCAAAATTTCCCCCTTCGACTTCATCCTTCTAACTCCACACCTGCACAGAACCAAACCATAACCCATCCAAACTCAACAATGTAAGTTCAATAGCCAATCATTAAATCATCAACCACCTTCAACTACTGACCATTTCATCAGCATGTCTCAAGAGGGAGAAAACGCCGCTGCCCCAACTACCCCCTCCAAGGATGCAGGTGCTCCGACTCCCAAGGAGGCCATGTTCTTTCTTGCAATCCTCAACAACATGAAGAACAAGCCTGAGGTAAGCTCACTGAAATATTCCTTGACCACGTCAGCACATTTTCGAGTTTTGTTTTGCAGCGGCTCAATGCTTTCTTCTGAACCCTCTTCTTCGTCGCTTTCAAACATTGCAGAACACTGACATCATTGATCACAGGTCGATTGGGAGGTCGTTGCTCAGAAGTCCGGTTTCTCCAATGGCAAGACAGCCGCAACCCGCTTTGGTCAGATCAAGAAGAAGTGGGGTGCCATGTCTTCTGATATTGACACCACCGCTTCTACCACTCCTGCCCCCAAAACCCCCAAGACTCCCAAGAGCAAGACCCCCAAGGACAAGACCAAGGTCGGCTCTGGCACCAATACCACTGCTTCCAAGGTCTCTAAGGGTTCTCCTACTCCCAAGAAGCGAGGTCGAAAGCCCAAGGTTGTTGAGGAAGAAGAGCCCGAGGAGAATGGCCATGATGACGCTGAGATGGACGAGACTCTTGCTATCGTTGAGGAGGAGATTGAGTATTATGAGGCTGAGGAAGACTCAATTGCGGTAGAGGCTTAAGGCCGTCATAACTGATGTCATGCTTCTCGTAAGCTCTCCGGCTTTCACCTTTAATTCAGTTTGAGTTAACATTGCGACCACAGATCTCAAGACAGCAATGATATTCAAAATGGGGTGGCGTAAGGTATCCGGCACATATGGCGTTGTAGTGGCATGGATGCTTTTCTTTATCTTCGAAGTGGTTCTGCTCTGACTTTGGGATTCATGGCGGGGATGGATACCTACAGGGTAGATTGCAGAGGCCTAATAATAGGTGCACAATGGGACATAATGGCATTAAATTCTCTTCCTTTATTAATTGCTGTGAATCTGCCATTAAAAATACTTGCAGCTATTGCTTGGAAGTGCTTGATCATGGTGTGTAAAGCTCGAGTAGCATGATTTAGCAAATTCTGCTGCAAGCTGCAAGCTGCTGCAATACCTAAATGTTTCCCTTGGCGTACCAGCTTTTTGTCGGTATCCTGTGTTAAGCACATAATGTTTTTGATCTAGTCCAAAGTACTTACATGTTCCATCTACTCCTATACTAGGAAGATGCTTCAGATACTTGCCTGAAGGCTGCACTTTGTGTCTGTAGCTACGGCGTTCCGATGGAGACGAGCGCGAAGCAGCGGCCAAGCATTCAAGATAACTTATGGCTCTTCCAAGCTTCCGCAGAACGCCAGTTTGTTTGGGCTCCAAGCTCAATCCAGGATGACGAAAGCTAGGTACCGATATCATGACCTTTAAACGTAGGCTGATAGACAACTTCGAGGGCAGAAAGACACAGCTCCGTAAGAGAGTGTTACTTAGTATCAGCACCAGCCACAATACATACATGTGCAGCAATTACAACTTCGAGAAACCTCCTATCTGAGAAAATATTGATATTTTCGCCCTTCAGCGCCCTGCTCTATGTTTGTGATTTGTAGAGTCGTTTCGGACCTAGGTTCCCAAACTTGTGATTGCAAAATATATTCAAAGATATCCGTAGACCCATTTTCCTTCTAACATTATCATACCAGAATGGATATCTTGTTCATGGAGTCCGCGAAGAAACCTGTCCAACGGTCTACTCCAGCTACAACCAGGCGAGATTTGTAAGTGAGGAATCAACAACGGCCTACTTGTGCGTCTAGCATCAATTCATCTAGAGACTCGTTGTCCTCTGATGTAATCCGTCCCGTATTCCTACCTGTGCAGCATATGAATTCGTATGGAAGGTGTAGCTTGATGTCCATGCCAGCACTTAGTGGCTTCATTTCCCACGTAAGGAGGGCGCGGTGATCAACTTCTTTTTCTTCAGCTTGACGGCACGCCACACAGAAGCAGTTGAATTAAAGCCCGCATGGGGGCTTTCGGATTTGTGGATAGTAGGAGTCGGCGAGGTCTTAGAGCGAGGTTAGCAGATCACGTAGTAGCAGAATAGCAAGGAACTTAGACGAATGTAATTTGGCACGTAAAGGAAACTTGAGATAGAAGAGCTCTTGCAGTGTTGCACCTAAAGTTCGGTCAAACGTGATACTTCTTGTTATCTGCAGAGTTCCCGGTCTGCTGATTGCTGGTGGTAAGGCTATTGACGAGAAAGGTGTCCACGCTGGCGACTTTCGGATTCTACAGTATTTCGTTGCAGAAATGATTAAAGTTGACCAAGGACTTGGTTGGACTGGATTGGAGTCTTTATTTTCAAAAATAGGACAGAAATTATACCCAGAATCATGCTTTGCTTATTGGGTCGGGACTGTTGAAGCAGGAGAGAATGCGCAGCCAAGAGACACTTGGGAACCGAGAAGCGTGAAGGTTACTCCCAGCTTCTTCATATTGCTATTCTCTAACTGACCGAAGACGCCGAGAACCTTGCAATTTCTAGAATAAAAATGGCCTTTTCCTCGAAGAATTCAGCCCTTGGTATTTTCCTCTCTTCCGCCCATGGAGGTGGTAACCGCAACCCCAGCCCTGCACTGTCCTGTGGTCCGTTGGTAGGTGATTAAACCCTGGCGTGCGTTATCTGGGATCTTGTTTGTGCTTGGGTTCATTGTAAGAAAGAGGCAGCGGTATGATATGAGTTTTCGAATGCGGATTATTGGGTATGATGCATCGAATCTGGGAATGAGGTTTGTTAGCAAATGGCTAGAGGTAGGGGTGAGCAGGTTGCAGTGAAATCAGCCATAAAAGCTCCTCCATTCAAACAATTCATCTGGGAGTATGGAGACAGCAGCTGAGTATTGGATATTTTGTTGCTAGAACTGGGAGGTCGTCGTGCATGGGGCTCAAGAGAGGGAATGGAGAGGAAACCTGGAAAACCAAATGGATAACGAGAACAGAAACGTTCTTCAAAGACTAATAAATTTCTTGGGGGGGAAAAATTGGAAAATTCAATATTATTCTTGAATCTAATCTATAGAAATGGTATCATGGCTTTGACGAGTAATATCCTAATATCATCCTCCCATACAAATTCTGAGGATGCTGCTGCCAAAAGAAAGACTTTATATAATTGGCTCTTCTAGAATGCTATGCTTATGCACGTGAATGACAGAAACGGAATAGCGGAGGCAAGGCTCTGGTGCTTTCGTGCACAAAGGGGCGCGAGGGTGCGAAAATGCAGCATAAATTCTTCGCGAGGGCGCTCACGAACACCACCCCTTCATCAACAAAACACAACCTCTGTAACACTACAAATTTCGCATCGCAACACCGCAAGCTTTGCTTTGCAAAACCTTACATGAGACTCAAGTAAGCATACCTCATTCCATATTATCATAGCGCTTCTTCAAAAGTGGCCGCTGATCTCCGTGACCTCTAGGTTTCTCGCATACCTACCACACCATCGCAAATTCGTCATCATGGCAGGAGACAAGGGCACCACAGGCGGATCCATCAC
>Ga0302227_10001869_pt1 | contig 15204 bp, 11 predicted proteins | sample II_Palsa_N1_1_FD_193525 | JGI IMG/M metagenome (GOLD analysis project Ga0302227, IMG submission 193525) | Peat permafrost microbial communities from Stordalen Mire near Abisko, Sweden - II_Palsa_N1_1 | ecosystem: Environmental > Terrestrial > Soil > Palsa > Peat permafrost | place: Sweden...
CGGCGTGCTGCTTGAAAGCTGCCTCGGCGACCATTTGGCCTTCGTCGAACGCACGAAGCGTTTGATCCATCACTTCGTTAAAGCAAGGATGGCAGCGTAAGCGAAAGGCTGGCTCACATTACCTGGCGGTCGGCGAGGTTCATGGATGTGCGAGGCTTGCGATTGTCGAAATAGTTCTTTCCGCCAGGACTTGGCAGGTGAGCCTGACCACCGCATCCGCGGAATGCGCCTCACGCGCGAAAACAGTTCCTGTTGCTGCGCGAATACCACTGGCTGCTGAAAATATAGGTTTATTCCGCCGCCGAATGTTGGAGAATACTAAGCCATGAGCCCCCTGCCGGACATCGCGATTCATCTTCTGGTTTCTCCGGCACTTTTGCGCGTGGTCGTCCAGGAAGCGCTGGAGCACGAGGGCTATTTCGTTTACCCCTCCGGCGATTTGGGCACCGCCGTTGACAAGCTGAAAGAGTCCAAGCCCGATCTGTTAATCGTCAGCCCCTACGTGGAAGACATGTCCGGCTACGACGCCGCCAACTTTCTGCGCACCAAGTGTCCCGGCCTGCCCGTCCTGATGATGGGCGGAGTCATCTCCGACGACCGCCTTCAAAATCGCCTCGCAATCAAAGGATTCGAAATTTTCCCCAAGCCCTTCACCGCCGCCGACCTTCTCGAAAAAGTGAAGGACGCCCTCCAGAAACCTGCCTGACGCCGCGCTCGTCTCGCCTCGCCGCCGTCAATCAACCTCGACCTGTCATTCCGAGTCCGCCGCAGCGGACCAGGAATCTGCTCTTTTTGTGCTCGGCTGCGACGTTCTCGCAGCGCCGAATACCACACGCACCACGAGAATGCCGACCACGATCGACAGTCCAACACGTCCCCAAATCCCGGATTGGACTCGTGATATAAGCGGGGGTGTAAAAGAGGATGTCAGGTGAGCTGCGGCCCAATGCCAAGAGACGAGGAAGAAATCCTGAAGCTCAAGGCACGCATTCGCGAACTTGAGGAGAAGCTTGATCGTGCGCGGGGTGTCCCGGCAGAGGTCTTAGTGGCACAAATGACTGGAGGCAAACGCACCGAGGGATATAAGGCCTTACACGATGTCACGACCGAGAAGGGAAGTCGCATTGAGGTGAAGCTCAGCAAAGTCCATGATTATAAATCGTCAAAGACCAAACGCTGGGTTTGGAACAACCTTGTTGGTCCGAAGGAATATGACTTCCTTATATTGGCGGGTGAAAAGGATCCACGGTGCGAACGGTATCCTCCTGATTTGGAGTACGTGTTTTTCTTGATACCGCGAAGCGCAGTGAACGATATCAACAGTCGCGGCGATTGTGTCGCACTCAATACGAATTTCCAAACGGCCAGAGCGGGCAAAGCAAGAGTCCTGATTGATCGCTATTTGGTGCGCTCGCAAGAGGAATTCAAGAAGTTATAAGTATAGGTTGGGACCGTGAGACCCACCTTTTTATTCGTCAGTGCTCAACCGTAGCATTATGGGGCGCGTGGCCAACTCTAACGCCCTACAGCCCCCCTTACGCTTTACACCGGCAGCTCCAAAATCTCGCGAATCTTTTGTCTCCGCGTCATTTCCGCCGGACTCTTCGCGCCGTCCCGTTTCACCCACGCCGTGAACTCGCCGATCTTCACCGTATGCTCCACCGCCACGCTTTTCACGCTGACTCTCACCGTGTCGGGCGCGTCCGGCATGCCCACCACCCATTCGTTCCCGCGAATCTGCTTCAGCCCCAGCGCCACCGCCTCGTACAGCGTTGACGCCGTCACTTCCACCGTGTGCGCCACTCCGTCCATGTCCAGAACCGTCACCCGGCAGCTTTTCAGTTCCATGCCGCGAGGATATCATCTTCGCTTTATCTTCGCCTAGAGGATTTGATGAGTTTTTGCAAAATCTTCCCGGAGCGGCAATAACCTTAGACGCGCTATTCGGTACGAATTGCCTCCGCTGCCAGTCGCTGAACGTTTCTCAACAAATACCACACGATGAGCAGGGTAACTATAGGTGTGATTACAGAGGTCAATTCAACTTGAGAAAATCCCTTCAGAACAACAGCGAATAAGAAACCAAATAGCGTCCAACCCGCGGACGCATAGAGAAGCGTCACTATACGGCCCGCAGAACTTTTCAGCAGCCTCGCGAGGAGGACCCCGACGCACAGAAAAGCAACGCTGAAACCAAGAGTGACAACCAAAATAACTGTAGCAATCGGATCTGAACGCTGGATACTCAGACGAAGAGCCGAACCAGAGAGAAAGAGGCTCGCAAGTCCAGACAGAATAAAGTAGGCCCTTAAGCTCCGAACGGTTTCTCTCATCGGCGGGTGCCTAAGCCTTTCGTTTCGATATTTGTCCTCTTGATGACGCCCGGGCGGATAGTACCACACCACCAGTTCACTACTTAGTTTCCTCGACCCGTGTGGGCGGGTGCCGCACTCTTCGTTCTTTGAAGGGTGCGGGTTTTCGGACCGGGGCAACGCTTTCTCCGTCCACCCTCGCGCAAAGACAAGCCTTCACTTCAGTGAAGCGGAAGGGCTAGCTATTCGTCATAAACACTTAATTGACCCAAGCGTAAATGGTTTGAGATAGACACAACAACCTCAGAAAGAGTAGCATCCTGCCGAATGGAGAGGACCATGAAACTAGGAATAGCAGCAGTAGCACTTCTGTTTTTCATTCCCGTAGCGCATGCCGATAGCGTTGCTAACGTTACGTTCGCTGGAGTCGCGGAAAGTTGCGCACCGGCGGCTGATAATTCAACCGTATGCACGGAAGTTTGGAGTGGGACTTTCAGCATCGATCTTACAACCGGCGCACTTTTATCAAGCTCTATTTCCGGCGTAGGGCCTGCTGCAGGCCCGTGGACAGGGGCTGGTGTACTGATCTGTGAACCAGGTGGCATCGATTGCAATACAGCTTGGTCGGACGCAGCAGGATTGGACATTGAGTGGGACCCCGGAGATTACGAGGAGACCGTGCTAACTAGCTCTTCTATCGCTTTTTTCACTGAGGGTATTCATCCTACCTTCGCGACGAGTTATTCGGTTTTGGTGCCCGAGCCCCCGCTGTTCGCGCTGACCCTTGCGGGGTTGCTGGCCCTGGCTCTTCTGAAGCGCCGAGTCCCCGTGCAATCTGGAATGTGACGGAGGGATATCGCACTCTTCGAATTCCCAGGCATGCGGGGCTTCTTGAAGACTCTTGGGTGGATGGCCGAGGGTTTAACCGCACATCTCACGTCAACTCAAGGCAGAGATCAAACTTTTGGGTGCCGCATCCTTTGCGTTTTTCTTTTCTGCAAAGGGTGCGGGTTTTGACTTGCGTTCGAAATTCTTTGTGGGTCGTGGCTTTTTACCCTGAGACTTTGAAGGGCAGCCACGACATAAAAAATCCGGAAACGACCTGCTTCCTCTCGGCGGACTTTTCGCCGAGCCGTGCTCTCCCACACGCGAAAATCTGGAAAGCCCACAGTGTGCACATCCTTGCATTCCGCATCCTGACTTCCTATCATTGTTGCGATGAAAATTTGGTTTAGAACGGGCCACGAGCGGGGCGGCGCCGAACGGGGCGAGGGCCAGGGCAGCGAGCAATCGCGCCCGGCGGGATTGCTCCGTCCATCCGTGGTCTCCACAGCCGGACTTTGCGTACAACCCCCAGCGGGCCGCAAGCCCTTCGTCCTCTGCCAGGAATCCGCGCCAATTCCTAGCCCAGCCGCTACGTCATATACTTCCCCCGCCGCGACAATTCGTCCTAAAGCCGGGGAGTTTAGGTCCCGGATGGTTCAGCGGGATGCGCAGCCTTCAGACATTTCTAACCGAAACTGGCTCAAAAACAGATGTTACAGAAAACAAACGATTAAACCCTGTCTAACCGGGGCCAGAATCGGTTGTCAGCGTCGCGCAAACTCAGCCGCCAACGCTCTTTCTAATCGAGAACTCCGATTATTAGAAATATCGCTAACTCCCTGCAAGCAAACGATCGCGCCTCGTTCTAATAGAGAACTTTCAACCAATCGAGGTCGCGACATGTCGCGTGCTGTGATGCCCACTGTGACATTTCTAACCGGCTTGCCCAGAGCGTTTTTCGCGAAGGGTTCGGTCTGCGCCCCACGATCTCTAACCGGCACAGCCTCGCAAACAGGATTCGCCATAACCCATTCAAAACAAACGGGGGAAACATTTCTAACCGGTTCTAGATTTGTGAATTCCGCAGGAATTCACCCAGAGCGCAGTTCGCGAAGGGCACAATACGGCGCTGGCATTGACACACTCTGCCGCCTGGCGCAAGATGGCGCGCAATTAAAATGATTCGCCTCGAACAAGTGACCAAGCAATACGACTTGCCCTCCGACAAGGGCGGGGAACTGGTCGCCGCCGACCGCCTGGACCTCGACATCGCCGACGGAGAACTCTTCGGCCTGATCGGCCCCAACGGCGCCGGCAAAACCACCACGCTGAAAATGATTTGCGGCCTGCAAGTGCCCACCGCCGGGCGCGTCACGGTGAAGGGAATTGACGTTCAGCTCGAGCCCGAAGAAGCGCAGCGCAACATCGGCTACCTCGCGGATTTTTTCTCGCTCTACGACGACTTGAAAGTCTGGGAATATCTCGACTACTTCGCCCGCGCCTACAAAATGGATCCTGCCGCAATTCCCGCGCGCGTGGACGAAGTCATCCGCCTGATGAATCTGGAAAGCAAGCGCGACGACTTGATCCACGGCCTTTCGCGCGGAATGAAACAGCGCCTCGGAATCGGCCGCGCCATCATTCACAATCCGCCGCTGCTGGTCCTGGACGAGCCTGCCGCCGGCCTGGACCCCAAAGCGCGCGTGGAGCTGAAAGTTCTGCTGAAAGAACTTCACGCCGCGGGCAAAACTATTTTCGTCACCTCGCACATTCTTTCCGACCTGGAAGAAATCTGCACCTCCATCGCGATCATGGAAAAGGGACGCCTGCTGCGCATCGGCAAGCTGGAAGAAGTGATGCGCGACGGCAAAGCCGTTCGCCGCTATCGCCTGCGGCTCGCCGAGCCGGGCTTTGGTCTGGCCATGTGGCTCGCCGGACGCCAGGGCATTACCGGAGTCGTCTCCGAACCCGCCAGCGCGCAATTCGCGCTCGATGGCGGTGACGCGGCGCTCGCCGAATTGGTGAAAGATTTAGTGGCCGCGGGCGCGCCGGTCTGCGGCGTTCAGGAAGTGGTGGAAACCCTCGAGCGCCTCTACTCGCGCATCTCCAGTGGAGAAGTGATGTGAGCGCTTTCGCCCTCAACCCCGAACTGCTGCGCAACGCCCGCATCCAACTGCGCCCCGGCCGCGCCATCGCCGCTGCCGTAATCTGCGCCGCCATCTCGCTCACGATTTGGTATTCGTTCGAGTCTCGATCCAACGGCCAAGCGGTCGCCACGGACGCAATCGAGATGTTCAAATTCATTCTGCAAATGCAAGTCTTCGTATTGCTGGTCGGCGGCGGAATCTACGAGCTTCTTTCGGTTCACCGCGAGAAAGAGTTGAACACTTTTGATTTCCAGCGCGTCACGCGCCTCTCGGCCTTTGAGCTTGCTGTAGGAAAACTTTTCGGCGCGCCGATTCTTACCTACCTGATTGTTTTGTGTTTTATGCCCATCGCTATCTTCGCCGCAGTTGTGGGGCATGCTCCGCTTGTGCTGGTAGTGGAGGCCTACATCATTCTTCTGGTGGGTTGCATTGCGTTTCACGTTCTCGGACTCTTGATCTCCACGGCGTTGGGGCACGGCGTTTCTGCTATAGCGGTTCTGCCGTATTTGGTTTTAGTGGTTTTTACTTCCGTCGATTTTTTTACCACCCAGGGTCCCGGGCTCGCCCCGTCTGCTTCCACCTGGACTGTTCATCAATTGAATCCGTTCGCCGCAACCGCCATGTTTGGGAAGGAGCCGCCGCAAGGTTTGAGCGATCTTTTCTTCGGAGTCTCCGTTCCTCACTTCGCCGTTCTGATGGTGATTTACGTCACCCTTATCGCGTGGTTTCTGCTCGCTATCGTGCGCAATTTGAAACGCGACCCTGCGGTTTACGAACTCTATTCACCGCTTCAGGCTTTCGGGTTCGCCATTTATCTGAACGTGCTGCTGCTCGGCTTCTTCAATTGGAAAGCGCCTCTTGGCCCGCCGTACATGGTGGACGGCCAGATAACCGGCTTTGCGGCTTTTCCCGCTCGTTCAGTCGAGACCATGCTTCTGGCCGGCAGTTTCTGGCTCTTCGCCTTGCTGGGAATAATTCTGTTGCGCAACCGCGAACAGGTGAGGCGAAGAATCCAATCATTGGGCGAAGGAGCGGCGGGTATCTGGGCCGCGCTTTGGCCCGCTCCTTATGTGCTCGCGGGCATGATCGCCGTGGGAATTGCGATTCTGGAGCTTATCCGCGTTTACCGGAAGCCTGCGGCCGATGAATGGGATTGGGGGCTTGCCATCGCGACCATCGCGTTCTATACGCTGTGGGTGGCGCGGGACTTGCTGTACTTGCAATGGATGGGTCTGCGCCGCACGCGGCGCCCGCTTGGCTCCGCCATAATTTATCTGCTCGTGTTTTACACTTGCACCGGCATCATCTTTGGCGTGGCTCACGTTTTGTTGCGCTCGTCCGTCGCGCCGTATTCGGCCATGCTGATTCCGTCCGGGATTTCGTCACTGTTAGTCATGGAGTGGGCGGCTCAGTACCAGCTATGGCTGGTGGCGCTGGCAGCCCTCGCCGCCCAAGTGCTGCTGTTCGCGTTTCTCCAGCGGCAGAAACTTCGAGAATTCATTACGCCGCAGGTTGTCGCCCCAGTCATGACGCCGCGCAAGCCCAGCCTTATGACCCGCTAATGCTGCGCCCCGCACCAATTCTTGGCAATCACTGGAACGCTGGGCAAGTTTCGCTTTTCGTAGCGCCGGCGTCCCGCCCGGCTCTTTTGGTTTTCGTATCCGATCAGCAACCCGCCGGCGAGACGCCGGCGCTACAAGACCGTCGCTGGGCGTCCGGGGTCACGGCTGGACCAAGTTGTTGCGGATGGCGAAGCGGATCAAATCGCTGAAGCTTTCGAACTCCATTTTGCGCATGATGTGGTTGCGGTGGCTCTCCACCGTGCGGGTGGAAACGCCGATCGACGCGGCCGCTTCCTTGTTGCTTTTTCCGCTGGCCAAAAGCTGCACCACTTCCAGTTCGCGTTGCGAAAGTGGAGCTTCGTCGGCCGGGACGTTAGTTCCCGAACCCCGCGTATCGCGAACGAAGCTTTCCGCCATGGTGGCTGCAAGTTTGCCGGTAAAAAACGGCTTGTCCTCCTGGATGTGGCGCACGGCGGCCAGCAGCTCGCCGTCCGCATCGGATTTCAGAACGTATCCGCGCGCGCCGCAGCGCAGCACTTCCCGCGCAACCTCCTCGGAAAAGTGCATGGTCAGGATCAGCACATCGGTGGACGGCGACCTTTCGCGAATCATGCGGGCTACTTCCAGGCCGTTTTTTTCCGGCATGGTGAGATCAAGCACAACCAGGTCCGGTCGCTGCTTGATCACGCAATCCATGGTGCTCACACCGTCGGCCGCTTCCGCGCATACTTCTAGATCCGGCTGGGACTCCAGCAGCGAACGGATGCCGCGGCGCACGATGGAATGATCGTCGGCTACGAGAATCTTGTAAGTTCTCGGCGCCGCCGGTGCTACCCCCGTGGTTGAAGCTGCCGCTTCTTTCGCCATTTTTTCCCTCGCGTACCGAGATTGTGGCCATCTCCCGCCCCGCGCGTCGCGCCTCACGCCGCCCTTTGCCTCGCGACCGTCGCTCCGCGCCGCGCCTTGCCCCGCCCATCGCTCCGCGCACCGAGATTGCGGCCGTCTTCCGCCCCGCGCCTCGGTCCTTCGCTTTGCGCCTCGCCCCGACCCTTGCCGGTCCAGCAACAAAGTCAAAAGAGCCGGCGAGACGCCGGCGCTACGAAAAGCAAAACCGGCCCCGCCCCGCTCAGGACGAGGCGGCGCTACGGCTGGTGCGAACCTTCGGGCGCGGGGAGCGCCACCGAGACGGTGGTGCCGCGACCGGGCTTGCTCTTTATTTCGAAGGTGCCGCCGAGCTGTTTCACGCGCTCGCGCATTCCGGCGATGCCGATGCCCAGTGGGGAATTCCAGCCGGTGGCCGCGGAAGGCTGCGCCATCCCGACGCCCGCATCTTTCACCGCGATGCGGATTTTTCCGCCGGCGCGCTGCAGACGAATCACGGCGATGGGAGATTTGGAATGGCGGTGAATATTCGTAAGCGCTTCCTGCACCACGCGAAAAAGCGCGATTTCGGTTTCCTTGGGCAAGCGGCCGAAATCTCCGTTGCTGTTCACTTTCACCTGGATGCCGCTGCGCTCCGCAAATCCCGAGGCATACCATCGCAACGCGGAGCCCAGTCCGGCTTCTTCGAGCAACAGTGGGTGCAGAAGGTAAGAGACGGTGCGAACCTGGCGAATGACCGCGTCGGCAAAATCGCGCGCGGACTGCAGGAATTTCCTGCCCACGGTGTTGCGCTTTGGCAGTGTGTCGGCCACGCGCGCGAGTGTCATCTTCAGCGCAGCCATTTCTTGCGAAACTGTTTCGTGCAAATCGCGGGCCATGCGGCGATGTTCTTCGTCACGCAAAGTGAGCAACTGGTCGGACAAGCACCGCAGCCGCTCCTCGATGTTCAGGCGCTCGGTCACGTCTTCGCTTACTCCCACCACGCGGACTACGCGCCCTTCGGCGTCGCGGAGCGGGAAGCCGCGCGCGTGAAGGTGGCGCGTTCCCGCGGCTGAAACGCATCGAAAGTCATGCTCGAAAGGTGTCCCCTCTGTCATCGCCGCTTGCATACGCCTCCGGGCCTCGATGACATCGTCGGGATGGACGTTCTGCGCGATGTTTGGACGATCGTTCTCGCATTTTCGGTAATCGACGCCGAGAATTCGATAGAGATTGTCGGAACATAAAACGGTTCCCAGGTTTGCATCCACTTCCCAGCTTCCCATGTTGACGAGCTGTTCGGCTTGCGCCAGCAAAGCCTGGCTTTTGCGCAGTTCGTCTTCGGTCTTTTTTTGCGCGGTAATGTCGTGAGCCAGCAATGAAACCGAAGGGCGCTTGCCCAAGGTTCGGCCGACCGGCAACACACGGGCGTAAAACCAGTGGCGGCCGTCTTCCAAGTCCACGGGAAATTCGATCCCATCGGCCTGGTGGGTCGCGATCACGCGGTGAAGAACCTCGCTAAACGGTAGGAAAACGTCTTCCCCCAAAACCTCCATGGCATGCCGACCGATAAAGTCCGTCTGGCGTCCGATCTTAAGAGGCTGGCGGGAGCTCCACATGCCCAAAAACCTGCCGTCTGCGTCCAGTTCGAACAAAAACTCCTCGAAGGTCTTTACCAACGTGGCCAGCGGACGCGAAGCTGTCGCGAGTGATTCGATTCCGTCGTAGCGAAAATTATAGGCCAGCGCAAAATTACGTTCGGCGCGCTCCGATCGCCTCTTCGTGGAAGAAGCCTTCTCCTTCGCGTTGCTCGCCTGATTTGATTTGGAGTTCGCGTCGGCGTCAGTGGTCATTGATTTATAAAGACGCTAAAGAAAGTTCTGAACACAAACGCGCGCGCTCGCGTCAGGTTAGTCAAACACAATTGCTCTGTGGAATTCGAAGCCCAGGATTCCGGTTCCGACGAACGCGAATTTACTCTCTCGTAAATATACTTGTCAAGTAAATTGCGATCTATTTCCGGCGTAGAGTCGTGCCGAGGTGGTAGAGACAGAAAGATCCGTGTCGGAGAGACGCTAGCGATCCGAATGCAGCATCCGCTCGCGTTCTGTCCGCGACAGGCCTAGATCGCGGCGTGCTCGGAAGTCCGCGCCTCACGAGCGAATGATCATCCTCCAACAGGATTCGATACATCTCAGGCGAATGTATTTTTGGCATGTGTTCCCGTCGGGACGGAGTCCGCAACCGGGAGAACGACACGCACTGTCACCCCTTGCCCCTCGCTAGATGCCATGAGAAATGTTCCGTGCAATTGATTCACGCGCTCGCGCATGCTCGCAATCCCAATTCCTTGAGCCGGATTTGTCACGATACCTCTCCCAGCTGCATTCGCCATTCCTTGGCCTTGGTCAGCAACTTCCAGAATCAAGTGCTCGTTCTGGTAAGAAAGCCATACCGCGGCGACCTGGCTCTGCGAGTGGCGATGGATATTTGACAAGCATTCTTGGACGATCCGAAACAATGTTATTTCGCATCCACGAGGAAAGTGGCTGATCTCAGGCAGGTCGGCTCGGACTCTCACCTCGATCCCACTGCGTTCAGAAAACTTGCGGGCATAAGACGAGATCGCCAGGGACAGTCCGATTTCTTCAAGCTGTGGCGGGTGGAGTTTGTAGGACATGCTGCATACTTGCTCTATCAAATCGTTACTCAGTTTCATACTTTCGTTAATGATACCGGCCTCTCCGCTGTCTTCATTGGCTGTCATTCTCTTCAGGTGTCCAAGACTTAGTCGCAATGCAGCGAGGTCTTGAGCCAAACCCTCGTGAAGTTCCAGAGCGATGCGCCGCCTCTCCTCGTCCTGCAAATTGATTAGCTGCCCGGACAGCACGCGCAGATTTTCTTCGGCACGGGAAGTTCTCTGATAAGCCAACGCGTTTTGAATCGCCATGGATGCAACCTTGGAAATTCCTTCAACCGTCTCGACATCGGAGGGTCGAAAATCGCCACCACGTTTGTTGTGCAGAGCGAAGAATGCAATCACCTCTTCTTGACTACCCAGGACCGGAACGCAGAGCACGCTCCGTAGTCTGAGCGGGTTATGGATCTCTGGGCGTATCAACGGATCGTGGGCGGCGTCATTGGTCAAATACGTCCGTTTGTTCAGGAGGACCCATCCCAAAAGCCCAGCATCGGGCGCCCAGGTAATGCCTTCTTTCTTTGGCCCCGACCTATCGAAGAAACTGTCACACGTGAATTCCTTTGCACTGAGAATTCCGGCGGATGAACCTTCGGCACCGATTAGCATCATCGCTTCGTAGTTCAAGTGTTCGAGGATAGCGTCCAACTCCAGCGTTTTGGTCAAGGTTTGGGCAATATGAAAGAGGCTACGGATCGTCGCATCTTTCTGATGTAGAACATCCTCGGCCTGCTTGCGCTCGGTGATGTCGCGTGCCACAGTAACGACGTACGTTTTATCAAGTTGGACCAGGTTTATATTGATTTCCACCGGGAACGTGGAACCGTCTTTCCTGCGGTGGATGCTCTCTCTAATGAGGGACCCTGATTGTTTCAACGCTTCGATCACCCTCGCGCGATCTGCCGCATCCACCGTAGGATCGATGTCGTAGACACTCATCTGGAGAATTTCTTCGCGAGTGTATCCAACGTCAGAACACGCCTTCTCGTTGACGTCGAGGAAACGAAGCGTGTTCGGATCAACAACCTCAATAGCATCATTGGATCGGTCGATCAGCGCCCGAAATAAGCTCAGCGACTTCTCGGCTTGTTTGCGGTCGGTGATGTCACGCGCCAGCATGCAGATCGATTTATACGTTCCGTCCGGAGCGACGATCGGCGTGACTCGGCCCAAGAACCAACGCTTGCCGCCCCTTACATGCAGCGAGTATTCCAGGTCTTCTCCTCTGCCAGATTCGAGAACTCGCTGGAAGATGTCATGGTAGACAGGGGCCAAGTTTTCCCCGACCACATCCGATACCCGTTGTCCGAGTAATTTCTGACGCGGACGGAACAGCAAGTCTTCGTTAGTTGTCCAAATATCAAGAAACGTCCCGTCCGCGTCAAACTCGAAGGCAATCTGATCGATGGAATTGACCAGTGCTTGGAGCCGGGCGGTGCTTTCACGAAGAGCCTTCTGCGTTTTAATCCGGTCCGTGACATCATGGGCCATCCCGCGCACCAAGGGCTCAGAGACGCCTTCCGTGCGCAGTGTATTCTGATATTCCCAAATACGTCGTTCACCGGACTTGGTCACGAGGACCATCGATCCGTTCGCAAAACCATCTCGTTTGATTCGCTCGATGTACTCCTCAAATTGGCCGCTAGCACCACGATACAGTTGATCAGAGATGGAGCGTCCAATCAGTTCTTCAGGACGGTAGCCCAACAGTCGCGCGGGAAGTTCGTTCATCGACAGGATGCGGCCATTTAGATCGTGTGTGCAGATAAGGTCATGGCTGCTTTCAACCAAGTCGCGATAGCGCTCTTCGCTTTCCACTAGGGCCCGTTCTGCCTCGACCCTGATGCTGATGTCTTGAGTAACTCCCATCCGTTTGATGACTTGATTGTCGGGCCCGAGGACCGGTTTTCCCCAAGTGTAGAAAGTCCGTTCACGACCTCCCGGAAGAACGAATCGCGATTGGTACTCGTATTCGTGCGCAAATTTCATGGCGCCCTCGATCACGGTGCTTACCCCTGCGCGGTCGTCGGGATGAAGAAGTTCCCAAAATAGTTCTTCCGACGGTTTCGTCTTCGTCGGATCGACACAGAGCATTCGACAGAGGTTGGCGGACCAAACGTCCTGGCCACTGACGAGATCATGTTCCCAACATCCGATCTGTCCGACCCGCTCGGCCTCGGCTAAGAGAGCCTCGCTTTTCTGTAATTTTTCAAAATAGACTTGTTCTGAATCTAGAGTTTCGATCTCGGCAGGAGCAGACGTAAAGTAGGCATTGAGGGCCTTTTGAGGAGAGAAATTACTCCCGCGCAGCCATTCGATGAGCTTTTGATCGAGTCCCCCGAAAATTGCTGGGAGCTTCATAGAGAATGGCCTCAATCGCTCGCCGCTGTTGACAGCAAGCATAGGAACCGGGCCTAGAATATTTGTGGGAATCGCCTATAGGCCGCCAAGGTAGTTCTCACCTTTGGCTCTGTCAAGCTCTTTAGAATCCGTATTTACTGCCATCTAAGCTTAAGTAGTCTTACTGAGCTGGCGGGCACCGTGCTCGGACAACATACACTTGTACCAGAGACAACGGGAAGCGCCGCGGAGTTTTGGCCAAGTAAAACCTTGCCCAAGCACTGTCAGCGAGGTTTTCTCCTGGAAGGCTGGCCCGCTTCGTAAACACATCGCACCGACATAATCCGATCAAGAATCCGGCCGATGAACGGATCGGCCGTATTCTGGTAACGCATCGAAGCGACATTCCTTCCTGTCAAATCGTCCAGATGCAGGCTCCTCGCAAAGGTAGGACTGGGTCGCACGGCGTCTTCAATTTGGGAACGCTCAGGTTCGCTTGATCAATCTTGCTATGATGCGATAACGCAACCGTGACTTCCAATATAGAATTCTTCAGTCTGTGGTCTCGAGGACGACATTCAACTAATGCGTACAAACAACAACGTTAGAGCAGTAACTATGCTAATTGACGATGGCGTAATTTATGGATTACAACTCATATGCTTTCCTCTCATATTCAGCCTGGAGGCCGGGGATGAAAATGGATCGCACCGAACTGCCGAGGCTTCGTATCACTGCCCCCATCGGGGGCAGTAGACTCGGCGTCGTAGAGCTACCGACAAGGGTTCCGTCACTCCTTCCGGAATCAGCTTTTCGCCTACTCGGCAAACCGTGTTGCGCCTCACTTGACGGGCCCCTTGCACTCGCAAGAATTGAAGGACGTGAAAACTCGGCGGCCGAGGACCACGAGAGCGAAGAATATGAAGATTACGCGGAACATGGAGACAGCTGTTCCTACATGGAATGGCTCAAACAAAACAAGAGACAAAGAGAGTTTATTTCAAAGCAGATTCTGATCATGCTGGACCGAGTTCGCCGGGAACAAGACCCGGAAGCGCTTGCATTTCTTCTCGGGAAGATCGCATGCTTCGAGAGTGAACTAGAAATTTTGGAAGAACGGTCGTGGAAGCTACGCGATGAATATTCCGATCATCAAATTCCCTCTTACCTAAGCGAGAATATATGGGAGAAGGAACTATGTGATGTTCACTCAAGAGGGGCAGAATTCAAGAAGGGCAGCCACCGTGTGTCGCCTTATATGTTCTACACGGAAGCCCTTCACGAGATTCAGGCAAGAATGAAATCCCCGGACGCAGAGCCTGATCCAGCCCCCGAAAAAAAGCGTCCGACAGGGTCAACGCCTGCGTCAATTAAGAAGCGTTATGTGCGGTCAGCGCCCACGCTCACTAAGAAAGGCCCTGCCAAGTCTCCGCACAAACACGGGTCGATAAGCATCGTCGTCAGATACTGATTCGCAAAAGGAAAAAATACACTTGTCCGCCGGAGTCGTGCGCAAAACCAGGTCTCGCAAGGTGACAGCGCGCGCCAAGTGCCAACCATCAGAACCCCAGCCGTGCAAGCGATATGCAAAAAGGATGCTATTGAATGCGAAGTTCGTCGCACACCTGCCGGCCTGCGATGCTTGCAGTGGAGTAGTGGCCTACTTAGATGAAAGCCATACGCGTAGGGGAACGAGACGAGTGGATAGAACCGAGCCTCACATCCCAAAAGTCTGACGCGAAAGTGTGTGATACACGAATTGCTTCAGATATGCTTGTAATCGGAACTGTTCACGAATTAGTTTCACGAATTCACGAGTTTGTTTTGGCGTCATTGCAGTTTCCTTTCAGAAGTAAGTTCCGATCAAATCGCCCGGGCACGGTTGGTCGATTTCTGGCGCCTCGTGAAAAGTGTAGCGACAAGGCCCATAGGGCAGGTCGTCAATTTGCCCGTCGCAAACAATTGGCACGTTCAGTTAGGCCAAGAACCGTCTACAGGTCCTTCGATCACGTAGTGGCTTGCCGAAGGCGCGCCCAATTATGTGCAGCGACTGCCCCGCCTTCCAACGGCTCCATCGCTCGGTCCGCTGCGCCGCTGAAAGCGCCACCCGTTTCCCTTGGGCCATAGACACCACCTTTGAGCAGAAGTTTTATATTAGATGGTGTTGCATCGACCCATTGAGACCACCAGGAGTTAGCATGCGGGAACTTCCTAGAAGCGGACTTCTGGGGAGCGGGGGATACTTGATGTCCGGTGAGCGTTAATCGGGCATGTGGCATCAGCCTCATACGAAATTCTGTGGCGCGACGAGATCGATCAGAGCGGACACAAACCGCGGCTTAGCCGTCCAGCGAAATCCCGCCAAAAAGCTGCCTCCCCGCAGTCGAAGTGTAAAACCCGAAAATGGCGACAGCCAGCATGAGGCAGAGCACGAAAATTGTAGGTTCCGCGTACCAGGC
>Ga0302227_10001871_pt1 | contig 15202 bp, 13 predicted proteins | sample II_Palsa_N1_1_FD_193525 | JGI IMG/M metagenome (GOLD analysis project Ga0302227, IMG submission 193525) | Peat permafrost microbial communities from Stordalen Mire near Abisko, Sweden - II_Palsa_N1_1 | ecosystem: Environmental > Terrestrial > Soil > Palsa > Peat permafrost | place: Sweden...
AAGGCGATGAAAAGGAAGGCCTTGCACCGGATATCGAAACTTACAACCTGTGGAAACAGTATGTAAATGAAGATCATATCCTGCCCGGTAACAAAAAAGATAACTTTTGGGAAATGGGTGAAACTGGTCCCTGTGGGCCGTGTACGGAGATCCATTTTGATAGTCGCCCGGATAACGAACGCAAGGAAGTTAGCGGTGCGGTTTTAGTGAATGCCGACCATGATCAGGTGATCGAGATCTGGAATAACGTTTTTATGCAGTATAACCGTTTAAAAGATGGTTCATTGCAAACGCTACCTGCACAGCATGTGGATACCGGGATGGGTTTTGAGCGTTTGGTGAGGGTACTGCAAGGAAAATCGTCAAATTATGATAGTGATGTTTTTCAGCCGATGATCCAATTCATTGCTGAAAAATCGGGTATAGCTTATGGTCAACCGAAAAATTCTTCTATCCCTGCAACTATAACAAAAAGTTCAGGTGAAATATTAGATGTGGATATATCATTTGGAAACGGACAAGCAGAGGCAATCGCAATGCGTGTTATGTCAGATCATATAAGAGCAGTAAGTTTTGCAATTGCTGATGGCCAATTGCCATCTAATAATAAAGCTGGATATGTTATACGACGTATTTTACGGCGTGCTGTACGTTATCAATATCAATACTTAGGATTTAAAGAGCCATTTTTAAATACTTTGGTTCCTTTATTAGCAGATCAATTTAAAGGAGTATTTGATGAATTGTGGAACCAAAAAGATTTTGTCCAAAAAGTGGTCTTGGAGGAAGAAACTTCATTTTTAAGAACATTAGCTTCGGGGATTAGACGATTTAATGAAATCACGTCATTAGCTTATACAGGAACAACCTACATTATTGATGGAAAAGAAGATAATAGCCACAGATCACGACCAATTATATCTGGAAACAATGCCTTTGAATTATCAGATACGTATGGTTTTCCAATCGATTTAACAGAATTGATGGCTCGTGAAAAAGGTTGGATTGTAGATTTAGAAGGTTTTAATGAAGCTCTTCAAGCTCAAAAATCCCGCTCTCGCGCTGCAACGGCAATTGATACGGGCGATTGGGTTGTTTTAAAAGATGATGATAAGGTTGAGTTTACCGGGTATGATGAAACCGAAAGCATTGCCCATGTGGTTAAGTACCGTAAGGTAACCGCTAAGAGTAAAGAGCAATACCAGATTGTGCTGGATAAGACACCTTTTTATGCCGAAAGCGGTGGCCAGGTTGGTGATACCGGTGAACTGGTTTTCCCGGATGGTGAAATAATTGAGGTTACTGATACTAAGAAAGAGAACGGCCTAATCGTTCATTTTGTAGATAAATTGCCGGAGGATATTGACGACGCGCTAACTGCCATTGTTGATGCGCATAAACGCAGCAGCACAAATAGCAATCACTCTGCTACGCACTTGTTGCACGCCGCTATGAAGCAGGTTTTGGGCAGCCACGTTAATCAAAAAGGTTCGTTAGTCAACGCAGAATATTTAAGGTTCGATTTTTCGCATTTCGCTAAAGTGACCGAAGAGGAACTTGCCAAAATTGAAGCCATCGTTAACGAAAAAATCCGTGAGAACATCGCCCTGAAAGAAGAGCGCGATGTGCCTTATGATATAGCCATCAAAAGCGGTGTAACCGCTTTATTTGGTGAAAAATACGGTGATAAGGTTCGTGTGATCACGTTTGATGATACCTTTAGCAAAGAGCTTTGCGGTGGTACACATGTTAAAGCAACAGGTTTTATCGGCTACTTTAAAATTACAGCCGAAAGTGCTGTTGCATCGGGTGTTCGCCGTATTGAGGCTATTACTGGCATTGCTGCGGAGAATTTTATCAATGAGCAAAGCAAACTTGTACAGCAATTAAAGGATTTGCTTAAAAATCCAAAAGATGTTGCCAAAAGTGTTGAAAGCCTGATGGATGAAAATACTAAGCTTAAAAAAGAGATTGAGAAATCAATCCTCGAAAAATCGGCCGGTTTAAAAAATGAATTAGCAGATAAAGCCCAAAGCATCAACGGCATCAACTTTATTGCCGAAAAGGTGGAGCTACCTAACGCAGATGCAGTGAAAAATCTGGCTTACCAGATCAAGGATATCGTTAGTGACCTGTTCCTGGTATTGGCTGCTGAAATCGACGGCAAACCAAGCCTGACCGTAATGCTAAGCGAAAACTTAGTGAAGGAAAAAGGTTTAAATGCCGGTAATATTGTACGTGAATTAGCTAAAGAGATACAAGGCGGCGGTGGCGGTCAGCCATTTTTTGCTACTGCTGGTGGTAAAGATGCAAGTGGTTTGGATAGAGCGTTGGAAAAAGCCAAAAGCTTTATTGCTTAGATACCTTACAGGTGAGATGCCGATCCGTTAGCCAACGGACAGCATGACTAATATTGATGGTGATTACAAATAAAAAACGCCCGGTTTTGCCGGGCGTTTTTTTATAATTCCTTTCAGGAATATTGGAAGGCTAAACTATAGCGCGAACCTCATAATAGCATTTACAACCTCGTTCCCCACTTTCTTTTGAGAACCCGGTAATTGCTTTAACCTGTCGGCATAACGTATTGCTTCCTGCTCATTGTCAAATAATAAAACCGCATCGTTATTTACCTCATGATCAATACCTTTTGGGGGTACAGGCAACAGGTAATTCATAAACGACGAGAAATTAATTTTCGACGGCCCGTTCGACGGAATGCTTATTCGTAACATGTTAATAAAATTTTGGTTTATTTCTGATACTTAATAAACAATGCCAATATTAAAGTGTTTGAGGCTGGATTATCTTTTTTGTAATTTTTTTGTCACACAATTGCCGTCGTCACAACGTATCTGCATCAATTTAAAAAAGCAAAAATGCCTGTTTGAAAGTGAGCTGTATTTAGTATCTTAAGGCAGATAAATTTTGCTTATGACTGATACAACAGCCACACAGTTAAAACGAGTTTTAAAGCCCATACACCTGTGGGCAATTGCCGTTGGCCTGGTAATTTCCGGCGAATATTTTGGCTGGAATTATGGTTGGGGGGTATCCGGCACTATCGGCTTTTTGATAGCTACGGTCATCATCACCATCATGTATGTGACGTTTATCTTCAGCTATACCGAACTAACCACAGCAATACCGCACGCGGGCGGCGCATTTGCCTATGCTTACAGGGCTATGGGGCCATTCGGCGGCTTAATTGCCGGTTATGCTACGCTTATCGATTTTTTGTTCGCCACGCCTGCTATTGCTGCTGCCTTGGGTAGTTACCTGCATTTTTTATATCCGGAAATTCCAGTTATCCCGTCCGCGTTGTTTTTCAATCTCGTGTTTATCATTATCAATATTTTAGGGGTGAAGGAATCGGCCACGTTTTCTGTTTTTATCACGATACTGGCTGTTTTGGAGCTGTTGCTATTCATGGGTATCATCGGCCCGAGCTTTAAAATGAGTAATTATTTAAGTCACCCCATGCCATTTGGCTGGAGTGGTGTTTTTGCTGCCTTGCCATTTGCGGTTTGGTTTTATTTGGCCATTGAGGGTGTAGCGATGGTAGCTGAAGAAGTTAAAGAGCCTAAACGCAACATCCCCAAAGGCTATATCTCCGGTTTGGCTACCCTGATATTTTTAACTTTTGGTGTGATGATATTAACAGGCGGCATAACCGACTGGCGCAAACTCAGTAATTTAGATTACCCGCTGCCGGCTGCCATTTCTATCGTTCTGGGGGCAGCTAATGGTTTAACTAAAATATTCGCCAGCATAGGCTTATTCGGATTGATCGCTTCGTTTCATGGCACTATACTGGCCTCATCAAGGCAGGTATTTGCAATGGCGAGGAGCAAATATCTACCCGGATTTTTAGCTGCGGTAAGCACTAAGTTTAAAACACCGCATTGGGCTATAATTGGCGGTGGCGTTATTAGTTGCATCGCATTATTGTCAGGAACAACCAATCAAATAATTATACTTTCAGTAATGGGTGCGGTAGTAATGTATTTAATGAGCATGGTTAGTCTGTTTATATTACGAAAGAAAGAACCCGGATTAGAACGGCCTTTTGCATCGCCATTTTATCCTGTTTTCCCAGCTATAGCGTTGATTATTTCGGCCATATGCCTGTTGGCTATTATGTGGTACAATTTTATGCTGAGCTTGATATTCTTCGCGATACTTGGATTAGCAACCCTTATTTTTATACTGATAGGAAAACATAAAGAACAACTATTGGAAGAGAATATGGTAGCTCCAGTTGTCTGAACCATGATTTACTTGATTTTAAGATTACCTGATTGGATAAGGAATGAGCTATAACCACACCATCCGCGGAAATGTTTACAGGTTTAACGACCTGAAGACTTTGCTTGCAAAAGCTTCACCATTCCGAACTGGTGATGCGCTGGCAGGATTGTGTGCCCAAAGTTATGAGGAACGGGTTGCCGCGCAAATCACGCTGGCTGATGTGCCCTTGAAAAACTTTTTGAGCGAGCAAGTCATTCCTTATGAGCAGGACGAAGTAACGCGCTTGATTGTAGATAATCATGATGAAGTAGCATTTAACCAGATAAGCCATTTAACTGTCGGTGAGTTCAGGGATTGGTTGCTTCTTGATGAAACCATAACGTCTACCTTAAAAAATATTGAAGCCGGTTTAATGCCGGAGATGGTTGCAGCGGTATCCAAGATTATGCGTAACCAGGATCTGATCGCGGTAGCAAAAAAATGCGAGGTAATTACTAAATTCAGAAATACGATTGGCTTAAAAGGGCATTTCTCTACCCGCTTACAGCCAAATCATCCAACTGACGACCCCAAAGGTGTTGCTGCAAGTATGATTGATGGCTTGCTGTATGGCAGCGGTGATGCTTGCATAGGTATTAATCCTGCAACCGATAGCCCTGCCCACGTGATGAGTTTACTGCGGATGATAGATACGCTACGGCAGCAGTTTGATATCCCCATGCAATCATGCATATTGAGCCATATAACCACCACGCTGGAATTGATCAATAAAAATACAGATGCACCGGTTGATCTGTGTTTTCAATCCATCGGCGGCACCGAGCTTACCAATACCAGTTTCGGGGTAAGCCTTGCCTTGATTGAAGAAGCTTATGAAGCAACGTTATCATTAAAGCGCGGTACGATAGGCAACAATGTAATGTATTTTGAAACCGGGCAGGGGAGTTCGTTATCAGCCAACGCGCATCATGGCGTTGATCAGCAAACTTGTGAGGTGAGGGCCTATGCCATTGCCCGGAAATTTAAACCTTTGCTGGTAAATACGGTAGTCGGTTTTATTGGGCCGGAGTATTTGTATGATGGTAAGCAGATTATCCGCGCAGCACTGGAAGACCATTTTTGCGGTAAACTTTTAGGTTTGCCGATGGGTGTTGATGTGTGCTATACCAATCACGCCGAAGCAGATCAGGATGATATGGATAACCTGCTCACATTACTGGGTGTTGCAGGCTGCAATTTTATTATGGGGATACCCGGTTCGGATGATATTATGCTGAATTACCAATCGACATCATTTCATGATGCTTTGTATTTACGAAAGGTGCTGGGATTAAAACCGGCGCCTGAATTTGAAAAATGGTTGATGAAACAAGGAATTGTAGATGCAAAAGGCGAGTTAACCAGCAATAATCAAAACGGACTATTAAATCATTTCGGGTCGTTATGGATAAAGTAGTTAAAGCTGCCACTAATACCGATGATCTGGTAAATCCATTGAAAGAATTTACTGCTGCAAGGATTGGCCTTGGCCGGGTAGGTACTGGCATCCCAACCAAACAAATGCTGGAGTTTAAACTGGCTCACGCACATGCGCGTGATGCCGTGTATTCTGTTTTAGCTATTGATGAAATCACCAATAATTTAAAGCAATTTAATCTGCCTGTTTTGCTGCTACACAGTAAGGCTGCAAATCGTGCTGAATATTTACAACGCCCTGATTTGGGTAGAAAATTGAAGAAGTCATCGGCCAATCAATTAAAAGCGCATGCAGGCAACTATGATATCTGCTTAATTATAGCTGACGGGCTTTCCGCATCTGCCATTAATGAGAATATAACCGGGTTGCTGGAAATCCTAATCCCCGTATTAAATGCTGCCAAACTGAGTATTGCACCACTCTGTTTTGTTGAGCAGGGCAGGGTAGCGGTGAGCGATAAAATAGCGCATCACTTAAACGCGAAGTTCTCGGTGATATTGATAGGGGAGCGACCGGGTTTAAGTTCAGCAGATAGCATTGGCGCTTATCTTACCTATGAACCTAAACCGGGATTAACCGATGAATCGCGCAACTGTGTATCCAATATTCGCCCGCAGGGGTTACCTTTTAAAAATGCCGCCGAAAAGATATTTTATTTGGTGCAGGAATCCTTTAGATTGAAATTATCGGGTGTTGGCTTAAAAGATAACCAGAGATTAATAGCAGGTTAATTATTTATCATCATCCTTTATATATCCCAAAAAGTTAATCGGGTCTCTCGAATTGCTATTTGCCTGCAGGGTAGCTGTTCCGTTAGTAAATACCTCTATTATTAACTGGCTTGTACGCCTAACATCGTTTAATTTAATGGTAATTATCCAGCCGCCTTTTTTCTTCGGCTCAACTTTATAATCAAATTTGGTGGAGGCGAATTTAATGCCGTCGTCATCCGGGTTATAAGGTACATCCATATAAACACGACCGAAATAGGGCAGGTATGCAATTACGGAATCTTTGGTGATCCGCAGGTCGTATTCGGTAGTTAGATATTTTTGTGTACCGCCTAAAGGTTGTACATACTCTGCCACAAAAGTGTATTTGCGGGCATTTATTTTATTGGTGATGCGGGCTGACTTTTCTTGTTGTTTGATTTGTTTGGCGGTTTGTTGCGCGTTAGCGTTGAAACTGCAAACGATGACGAGGAATAAAAGTGATAGTTTGATCGGGGTTTTCATAACTAAATCTGTTAAAGTAAATTAACGCCGGTTTTGTAAAGTTAATACATTGATTTAGAATAATTTGTTTTATGTGGAATTGCCTGTGGGGACACATGCAATTGGCTGAGTTTTTCCCTTTCATTTTGAGCGCAGCGAAGAATCTGCACGAGCGTTAATCCGCGTACAGATTCTTCGTTCCTCAGAATGACAGGGTGGGAGAGAATGAGAACGTGGGAAAACGTAAAATTAACAGAAGGGAATAGCTTGTTTTTGAATCTAATAATAAGATGTATTCAAATTACTATTTTTCTTTTCAACCTGCTCAATAATCGAATAGTCGGAAAGTATAAGCGCACTGCCTTTTTTAACACAAACATCATGTTCAAAATGGACTGAAGCTTTGCCGTCTGCTGTTCTTACAGTCCAGCCGTCTTTTTCTAAAAATACCTTTTTTGTACCGAGGTTAATCATCGGTTCTATAGCCAGCACCAGGTTTTCTTTAAGCAGCATACCGCTGCCCCTTCTGCCATAATTAGGCACTTGAGGCTCTTCGTGCATTTCTTTGCCTAATCCGTGCCCAACAAAATCTTTAACAACGCCATAGCCTTGTTTTTCATTGTAAGACTGAATGGCATAACCTATATCGCCCAAACGTTTACCCACAACGGCTTCTTTAATTCCTTCGAATAAAGACTCTTTTGTGGTTTTAACAAGTTGAAGTATCTCAGGCTTAACCTCACCAATAACAAATGTATAAGCGTGGTCGCCATGATATTTATTTTTAATCACGCCTACGTCAACTGATACAATGTCGCCATCCCTTAGTTCTTCTTTTTTTGGAAAGCCATGTACAACCACATCATTTACCGAAGTGATGATGTGAAAAGGAAAGCCATTATATTTATAGAAAGATGGGACAGCCCCATTGGCCAAAATAAACTCATTTGCAAATTTATCTATCTCCAGGGTGGTTATCCCCGGTTTCAATATTCCTGCAATCTCTGCTAAAGTTTGGCTCACTAATAAAGCGCTGATCCGCATCAGCTCAACCTGTTCATCTGTTTTATATATAATCATGCTGTGCAAAATTAATAATCCGTAGGTTATTAACCAATGTTTAAAAGCCGGAAAGCTCTAAAATAAAAACCGCCCCAAAATTACTTTTGAGACGGTTTTTTAAAAACGTATTAAAAACTTAGATCAGATTAACGCTTCTGTTTACAAACTCGGTAAGCTCGGCACCTTTTAACAGGCCTTGTGATAGTAAGGCAAGATCAAATGCTTGTTTAGCTAATTGCGCTTGTGCATCCTCATTATCATCCTGTAAAATACGGCTGATCAGTTTGTGGTTGCCGTTAACTATTACTTTGTAGTTATCGGGCATGCTGCCATAAAAGCTCATTCCACCGCCCATTGCTGCCATATCTTTCATACGGCGCATAAACTCGTCCATAGTAACCGTAACCGGTAATTCATCAGGATTAAGGCTTTCCAGCTCTACTTTAAAAGCAGGTTTATTAATAGCTTTATCAAATATCGTTTTCACTTTAGTAATCTGCTCTTCAGTTAAAACAGATTCAGGGTTTTCATCCTTGGCGATCAGTTTATCGGCAACATCAGCATCCACACGTTTTAACGATGTTTTCTCTAATTTTTGCTCTAACTGACTAATGAAGTGTGTATCGATAGGCGAATCCATTAACAATACATCATAACTTTTTTTATTAGCCGATTGGATGAACGCATCCTGTTTTGAAGGGTCGTTAGTGTAGATATAAACCAACCTGCCATCTTTATCAGTTTGAATAGGCTCAACCTTTTCTTTGTATTCCTCTAAAGTGAAGTTCTGTTTAGTGGTGTTAGTCAACAAAACAAAATCTTTGGCTTTATCATAAAATTTCTCTTCGCTAATCATGCCGTATTTTACAAATACGCCGATATCATTCCATTTTGCTTCAAAACCTTCACGGTCGTTTCTAAATAGTTCAGCAAGCTTGTCAGCCACTTTTTTAGTGATGTAGCTATTGATCTTTTTAACGTTGCTGTCAGCCTGTAAAAAGCTGCGCGATACGTTCAACGGGATATCCGGTGAATCGATAACACCATGTAATAACATCAAGAATTCAGGTACAATATCTTTTACCTCGTCGGTAATAAATACCTGGCGGGAGAATAATTTGATCTTGTTTTTTTGTACTTCGAAATCATTTTTCAACTTAGGGAAATAAAGTACGCCGGTTAAGTTGAAAGGATAATCTACATTTAAGTGAATCCAGAACAAAGGCTCTTCGCTGTATGGATAAAGCTCGCGGTAAAAGTTAAGGTAATCCTCGTCTTTTAATTCAGATGGTGCTTTAGTCCAGATTGGATTGGTATCGTTGACGATATTATCAATCTCAACAGATATGTATTTTGGTTTGCCTTCTTCATCAACACCGTCTTCTTCCTCTTCGGTTTTTGTGCCAAATTTGATTGGTACAGGTAAAAATTTGCAGTATTTATCTAAAATCTCCTGCAATTTATGCTGACTTAAAAACTCTTCCGATTCGCTGTTGATGTGTAACGTGATCTCGGTACCGCGTTCGGCCAAAATACCTTCACCTATTTCAAATTCGGTGCTGCCATCGCAAACCCAGTAAGCAGGTTCAGCACCTTCCTGGTAGCTTAGGGTTTGAATCTCAACCTTATCGGCAACCATAAATGCAGAATAGAAACCTAAGCCAAAACGACCGATGATCTCATTGGCATCTTTAGCTTCTTTAAATTTCTCCATAAACTCGGTAGCGCCCGAGAATGCGATCTGGTTAATGTATTTTTTTATTTCATCGGCTGTCATACCCAAGCCGTTGTCGCTAATGGTTATTGTCTTTTTGTCGGCATCAAAAGCAACTTCAACGCGTAACTCGCCAAGCTCGCCATTGTACTGGCCTAATGAAGCCAGGCGTTTGATCTTTTGAGTTGCATCAACTGCGTTTGATACCAGTTCGCGTAAAAATATCTCGTTATCGGAGTATAAGAACTTCTTAATTATCGGGAAAATGTTCTCGGTATGTATCGAGATTGTTCCTTTTTCTGACATAGTATTTTCTGTAAAGTGTTTATTAATGATTGTGGTTAGGGTAATATCAATGCCTGTTCCAAAAGCGCTTTGCTTGTCAAATTGTCAGTAGCATTTAAATAAAAAAGCCCGATAGTTTGACTGCCGGGCTTTCAAAATATTTATATCCTGATTAAAGCTTCTTAAACACCACAATACCATTATGACCGCCAAAGCCAAATGTATTGCTCATGGCTACATTTACTTTATGGTTGATAGCATGATTTGGCACCAAATTTAAATTAGCCGGGAATGCCGGGTCAAGAGTTTCAGTATTAATTGTTGGTGGTAATATTTGATGTTCTATCGCCAACAAACAAATGATAGCCTCAATTGCACCTGCTGCACCTAGTAAGTGGCCAGTCATTGATTTGGTTGCGCCGATTTGCATAGTAGTTGATCCGGTGCCTGCTAATGAAGCAACGGCTTTCAGTTCAGAAAGATCACCAATTGGGGTAGATGTAGCGTGCATGTTTAAATAATCCACATCAGCCATGGTAATTCCGGCTTCTTCTAATGCTAATTGCATCGCTTTTGCCGCGCCCAAGCCTTCGGGATGGGTTGAGGTCATGTGGTATGCATCAGCAGTCATAGCCGCGCCGGTTAACTCGGCATATATTTTAGCACCACGATTTATGGCGTGCTCATATTCTTCTAAAACTAAAGCGCCAGCACCTTCACCCATCACAAAGCCATCACGGTCAATATCAAATGGCCTTGAGGCATGTTGCGGGTTATCATTACGATTTGACATGGCCTTCATCGCGCTGAAACCACCGATAGATGCTTCAACAATCGGCGCTTCTGACCCACCTGAAATCACAATTTTAGCTTTACCCAAACGGATGTAGTTAAATGCATCCATAATGGCTGTGTTTGAGGTTGCGCAAGCCGAAACCGCAGTGTAGTTTATCCCCATATAACCATGGCGAAGCGAGATCATCCCCGAAGCCATATTGGTTAAAAACTTAGGTACAAAAAACGGACTGTAACGTGGGCTGCCATTGCCTTTTGCATATTCAGTTACCTGCTGCTCAAAAGTTTCCATGCCGCCCTGACCTGATCCCCATATAACGCCCACATCAAACGGATCCATTTTCGAAAAATCAAAACCTGAATCTTTTATCGCTTCGTCTGATGATACGATGGCATATTGGGTAAAGGTATCGGTACGTTTAATATCGGCCCTATCCATAAAAGCGGTAGCATCAAAATCCTTCAGCTCGCATGCAAACTGGGTACGAAACAGGGTTGGATCGAAACGGGTAATACGGTTTGCACCGCTTTTACCAGCTAAGGCATTTTCCCAAAATGATTTGATATCGTTCCCTAGCGGAGTTACGGCGCCAATGCCTGTTACAACAACTCTTTTCAGCATTATAATTCTATATAAATGATCACAAAATTAAATAAAATATACCGATTGGTATTATTGTATTCACTTGCAAAGGTAAAATTTATATTAATATTTAGGCCTCGCCCCAGGCAGTAATTACCAGGCTGCGGCTGCCGCCATAATTGCGGTGCTCACACAAATAAATACCCTGCCATATGCCTAAGGCCAGCCTGCCATTACGGATGGGTATAGTTACCGAACTGCCTAGCATAGCTGCTTTTAAATGCGCGGGCATATCATCCGGGCCTTCATCATCGTGCAAATAATCGGGATCATTCTCAGGTGCTATTTTATTGAAATACATCTCAAAATCCTTGCGAACAGTCGGATCGGCGTTTTCATTAATGGTCAATGATGCCGATGTATGCTGAATAAAAACCTGTAAAATACCGGTTTTAAACTCGCTGATCTGCGGTAGAGCTTGTACCACTTCGGAAGTAATGAGGTGGAAGCCGCGTTTGCGCTGGGTTAGTGAAATGTATTGTTGGTGGATTTTCATAGTATACCCCCTCTAATCTCCCTCGGTAGGGGAAACTTTTATTTTTGATTTTAAGGCCCTCCCTACCGGTGAGGGTTGGGTGGGGTTTTACCTCACCACCATCTGCGCCGTATTCCTGCTGATCTGCTCTAATAAAGTCACCTTACCTTCGGTTAATTTTTTTAACGATTCCGGGGTGTAGTGGCGGGTGGTGATCAGCGTAAGGTTGTTGTTGTATTTTGCTTTAAAGTTTTCGCCAACGGCTTGTAATAGCTTTTTAAAGCGTTCCTCATCCTCATCAAAACAAACGGTAAAGCTTAATGCCGATGTTTGCATCATATTAATTTTAACCTGACTTTTAGCAAACAGGCTAAAGATCTCGCTTAAATGAGTTTCAGAAATAAAAGCGTAGTCTTTTGCCGAAAGCGACAGCAATACCTGGTTTTGTTTCAGGATGATTACCGGTTTTGCATAATGTTGATGACCATTTTCTTTAATAACCGTACCCGGTGCGGTTGGATCATTAAAAGGCTTTACCAGCAATGGTATTTTAGCGTTTTGCAACGGTTTTATTGTTTTTGGGTGGATAACCGATGCACCGTAATAGGTCATCTCAATAGCTTCGGAATAAGGCAATTCATCAAACTTAATATTATCCTTAAATAATTTAGGGTCGGCGTTTAAAATGCCGGGTACATCTTTCCAGGTCGTAACCGATTCGGCACCTAAGCATGAAGCCAATATGGATGCCGTGTAATCCGATCCTTCACGACCTAAAGTAGTTGTAAAGTTTTCAGATGTTCCACCTAAAAAACCCTGTGTTACCACAATGCTTTTTTCTAACAAGGCCGGGATGTCTTTAACAATACTCTCTTTAGTTTTATCCCATTGTACTACGCCTTCACGATAAGTGTTATCGGTATGGATATATCCGCGCACATCCAGCCATTGGCTTTTTAGTCCGATTTTATTGAGGTAGGCATTGACTATCCGGGTTGAAACCAGTTCGCCTACAGAAACTATCTGATCGTAAATAAAATCATATTCATCTTGGGGCTCATCTTCCAGCATCCAGTCTATTTCAACAAAGGTGTTGGCTATTTCATTAAAAATAGCATCATTAGCGTCAAAAATATCTGATAGGATGTGGTAATGATATTGCTTTATTTCTTCGTAGATGTTGTGCACATCTTCGGTTTGGTTAGCGTAGGCCCGGGTTAGTTTTTCAAGCGCGTTGGTGGTTTTCCCCATTGCCGAAACCACAATCAGCAATTGATCATTTGTATAGTTGTTAACTACTTTACCAAGATTGATGATACCGGCAGCATCCTTAACCGATGCGCCCCCGAATTTAAAAACAAGCATTATTTAATGTATATAGATTACCTAAGCGGCAATATTAACGATTTTATTTTAGCACAAAGGGCAACCTAATATTTTGATGCTTGCTCTTGCGATAACGATGCATTCAACCAGCCCGATTCAATAGAAGCTTCATATTTGTTGTAAAACTTAATAGCAGGCTCGTTCCAATCCAGTACCTGCCAAACCATTCCGCTATAGCCCAACTCTTTGGTTTCCTTTATTATTTGTTCGAACAGTAACTTACCTACGCCTCTGCCGCGGTACTCTTCGGTCACTATAAAATCTTCCAAATAAACCCGGCGACCTTTCCATGTTGAAAAGCGGACGTAATACAAAGCAAAACCAATTATTACGTCATTATCTATAGCTACAAACGCCTTCCAAACCGGATTGTTTCCAAAACCGGCATCTTCAAACTCCTGTAATGATACGGTTACTTCTTCGGGCAGTTTTTCAAATACAGCCAGCTCATGTACCAGTTCCATCAGGCGTGGACAATCTTCTTTTTGGGCTATTCTTAGGGTTATGCTCATATTAGTTTAATCTGGTTCAGTGTTTTTAAAACGTTTAATTACTCTTGTACCGAAAATAGTACTGCCTAAACGCACCATCGTACTGCCTTTTTCAATAGCGATCTTATAATCTGACGACATGCCCATCGACAGGGTATCAAAACTTTTATCTTTTCTGAAAAAACTTGCTTTTACACCTTTAAAAAAAGTATCCAACTCATAATATTCGTCGGCTATTTGCTTTTCGCTTTCGGTGTTGGTGGCAATGCCCATCAAACCGCGAATCTTGATGTTTTTCAACCCGGTAAATTCTTCAGAACGAAGCAGTTCTATCGCCTCATCAAAACCTAGCCCAAACTTAGTTTCTTCGTCGGCTATGTAAATTTGTAGCAAGCAATCAATTACACGGTTAGCTTTTAACGCATGCTTGTTGATCTCCTGCAAAAGCTTTAGGCTATCAATTGATTGGATCATACTCACGAATGGCGCAATATATTTTACCTTGTTAGTTTGCAGGTGGCCTATCAGGTGCCATTCGATATCTTTTGGTAATTGCTCCTGTTTTTCAACCATCTCCTGTACCTGATTTTCGCCGAATATGCGCTGACCGGCTTCGTATGCCTGCAATATATCTTCGTTGGGTTTCGTTTTTGATACGGCTACCAGGGTAACTTTTAATGCACCGGTTTCTTTTTTTAGGCTGATGATATTATCTGCAATGCTCATTTATGCGTATTTTTGCTGAATTAAACCGCTAAATTACAGAATGCACAAATATATAATCTTGTTTTTTTTAGTCTTGACCTTATTATGTTCGTGCAATGGCGATGAAACTGCCCCGGATGGCATTTTGAGTAAGAATGAAATGATGGACGTACTTACCGATATCCATTTGGCCGACGGCAGCCTGGTAATGTACCCGCAAACACCGGATACCTTGTACAAATATGGTTATACCCGTTATGCCGCGGTATTTAAAAAATACCATACCGATACAGCACAGTTTAGGAAGAGTTTTAAATATTATACCCTTAAGCCGTTAACGCTTAACGACATGTATGTTAAAATTTTGAAAAGGCTGCAGGATAAAACAGATTCGCTTTCGAAGTTACTGGCTATACAAAATAAGACTAAAAAACCGGTATCCACGTCAACTGGCGGTAGGGTGCCGGTTGCGCCACCGGTACCTGCCGGTCAACCCACACCGGTTAGGCCGGGAATGATGATGAGTCCGAACCAGGCAGCAATTACCAGGTTTGCTGTCAAAAGAGATTCGATGCTAAAACAACGTTTAAAGGAGAAAAATGCTTTACCCAAAAAGTAGTGTTGATAAGCTTGGCTTTACCGAGATAAAGGAACTGATAAAAAAACATTGCCTGAGTATTATGGGCCAGCAAATGGTTGATAAG
>Ga0302227_10001878_pt1 | contig 15162 bp, 12 predicted proteins | sample II_Palsa_N1_1_FD_193525 | JGI IMG/M metagenome (GOLD analysis project Ga0302227, IMG submission 193525) | Peat permafrost microbial communities from Stordalen Mire near Abisko, Sweden - II_Palsa_N1_1 | ecosystem: Environmental > Terrestrial > Soil > Palsa > Peat permafrost | place: Sweden...
CCAAACCAAGCCAGCATGGATAGCTGTTGCGGCTATTTGTCGTGCCATGAACCTTCTGCTAATGCTACTAGCGCTGGCTAGCCTGTTCCTGGCATGGTCAAAGCGACGCTTCCAGAACATATTTGGTGAACAAGCCAACCGCGCGGCAGTAGTCGCGGTTGTGGGGTTGACGGTGTTCGCGACTTTGGTCTACACGATTCTACAGGCGGAGCCGCGTTACTCCATTCCATTTCGACCTTTTGAGATACTGCTGGCCTTCACCACTCTCTCGGCAATCACCACTTGGTCGCAACGGTTTCGTGCACCGCAGTCACGGCCTGACGACAACTGGAACGCACCAAGCACGACGCAGACTCCGATCACTTGAGCCGATGCATATATGAGGGGAATTCATCGTGATATATATTTCATCGCTAAGCTGAACTGCCTGACACCGAGCCATGAATCGCTGGAAAGCCGCAACTGTCCACCTGTCTATCAGCCTTGTCCTGGCTACGACCATCGCCACAGTGCTTCACTTTCTGTGGTTTCCGCCGCCGTATTTCACCGCAGCTGGTGCCAGCAAGTTGATCATAGTACTGATTGGTGTCGACATCGGCATAGGCCCGTTACTGACTCTTCTCGTTGTCAGTCCACGCAAGTCGAGAAAGCTGCTGAGATTGGATCTTTCGGTCATAGCAGTGCTACAGACGATTGCCTTCGCTTACGGCGTCTACGCTATTGCCATGGCACGGCCAGTATTTGTAGTGGCGGAGGTCGACCGGCTCGTGCTGGTGGCGGCCGGGGAACTTACAGACACCGATCTGGCACAAGGCAGCCAACCCGCCTTTCGCATTCGTTCGTGGATTGGGCCGGTACTGGTCGGGGCACTAGCACCGAAAGGTGCTGAGGCTACCCGAATTACGAATCAGATTTTGGGCGGCGGCAAAGACATTGATCAGCTGCCCAGATTCTACGTGCCGTATGACCAGGTCATCGACAAGGTCATGCACCATACAAAGCTTCTGTCTCAACTCAAAAATGTCACGGATATTCAGCGCAAACAGCTCGAGCAGTTCCAGTTCAAGGCTGGGGCCGATGGTGGAGTGTTGCTGGCGCTGCCGCTACAGCGTGGCGAGGAGTACTACTCGGCAATCATGTCGCCGAAGACGAGACGTCCAGTGCTCATAATGTCCATCAATCCCTGGTAACTCGCGCCATAAGAGGTTGCTGACAAAACGCCCCACGCCCCGGGCAGCTCTTACGCTATCCGCCGCAGATATTTTTCATGAAACGCCCCGGCGCCGGGGATCATGCTGACTGCTCTGTGCTGTCCGGAAATTTTCGGAATGCGCAGGAAAGACCAGCGGGCATGCACGCCTCCCGTGACCTACATCACAGGCTGGACAATTGGCAACCGCACAGATATGCGTCTCGCCCGCACCAACAGGTCTTGCCTGCCCGGTTGGTACAAAACGTGCCTGCCACAAGTGCATTCACAGGGGGGGTCCAACATGTTGCGCCAGCGCGTTTCCGCCGGCTTTACCTTGATCGAGCTGATGATCGTTGTAGCGATCATCGCAATCCTCGCCGCCATCGCGATCCCCGCCTATCAGGATTACCTGATTCGCGCGCAGGTGAGCGAGGGCTTCAACCTGGGTGACGGAACCAAACCAGCAGTATGGGATTATTATTCCAATAATGGAGCGTTTCCAACCAGTAACCAAACTGCGGGGCTGCCTTCGAGCACTTCGATCTCCGGAAATTACGTCTCCAGCGTCAACGTGGCTGGCGGCCAGATCAAGGTGTTGTTTGGCGGCCCAAAAGCCAACCCCGTTATCAACAGTAGCAGTCAGTACTTGCTACTTTCACCAATCACCAGCAGCGTGGGCAGCATCAACTGGACCTGCACCGGCAGCACGGTGCAGCCGCAATATCTGCCACCCGTCTGCCGTAGTTAGTGCCGGCCAGTATCCGGAAAGCGTCACAATGCAAACAACAAACTGACAAAAAACGTCACTATCTGCCTGAATCTGATAGACGGCTACATTGCCATACTGATCACAATTCGCACATCACCTAAACGGCTGCATCGTTACTTGCGGCTTTTCGTGACGATAGGCACAATCGGACAACCTACAATATGCGGCAATACATCGGCAGCAGTCATGGCACACAAACTGCTTGACTCTGCCACGAGCTTCCTGGTCGTTGCTGACCACGAGACAAGGGGTACCGGTTCCACATCAAGGGGGATTCGGGACTGGGGCTCAGGGGGCATCATCTACGGTTAGCTAACCAAAACAGAGGGATTACCATGAAGAACATGCAAAAAGGCTTCACCCTGATTGAACTGATGATCGTGGTTGCGATCATCGCGATCCTTGCCGCCATCGCGATTCCGGCTTATCAGGATTACATAGTCCGCGCACAGGTATCCGAGGGCGCTGTGCTGGCTAGCGGTTCCGAGACGTCTCTGGCCGAATACTTTCAAAACACCGGCGCTTGGCCACCCAGCAATCTTTCTGCCGGCATACCTTCATCGGGCAGCATCACCGGCAAGTACGTTACAGGCGTGAATGCCAGCACAAAACCAGGCGTAATTGTGGCTACGTTTGGCGGCCAGGCCAACTCCGCGATTACTGGTTCTGCAATTGCATTTTCCGGCATTACCGCCGGCGGTAGCACCTCATGGTCGTGTGATGTTACTCAGACCACCGTTGCAACTAAATTCCTGCCGACGACTTGCCGCGTAGGCGGCTGATACCTGTCATCGTCAAGACCTCGAAGGGCCGCCCCGTGCGGCCCTTCTTTCATTTCAGAGCCCCGCGATGCGTGACTGCTTGATAACTGCTACGTCGCTGCTCATTTTGCTGCTCATCGTGTTGCTGGCGTATGTCGGTTACTGGCCCGGCCTGCATGGCGGCTTCCTTTTCGACGACTTTGGCAACCTGCCCGTCCTTGGAGCGACGGGACCGGTCGACAACTGGCCCACATTCTGGCGGTACATCACATCTGGCACCGCCGACCCCACCGGTCGCCCACTGACGCTGCTGAGCTTCCTGCTCGACGCGCGCAACTGGCCGGCTGATCCCTACCCGTTCAAACGCACCAGTCTGATCCTGCACCTGTTCAACGGCCTTTTGCTGTACAGCTTGCTCACCAGGCTCGGCCGCATGCTGGCGGTAGAGTCGCCTCGTCACCGGGTCGCCGCCCTCGTCGCCACTGCACTATGGTTGCTACATCCGCTGTGGGTGTCGACTACGCTGTACATCGTGCAACGCGAGGCTATGTTGCCCGCGACCTGCGTACTTGCCGGTTTGTTGATCTGGCTGCACGGACGCACGCAGCTGGCCGCAGGAAACATGGCAGTTGGGCTGGGCTGGAGTGTGCTCGGCCTGGGCGGGTTCACCTTGCTGGGCGTACTGGCCAAAGCCAATGGCGCGCTGCTGCCGCTCTATGCACTGCTGATCGAGATCATCGTGCTGGCCCCGCGGCAATTGTTGCCCACAGGCAAGATACAACGCACCCACCGTGTGGCTCTGTTCGTCTTTGGAGTTGTTCCGGTCGTGGCCATCTGCAGCTATGTAGCCTGGACAGGCGTGCATGGCATCATTTCGGGCGGGCCCTTATCGCGCCCATGGACTTATGCGCAACGCCTGCTGACCGAGCCGCGCGTGCTGATGGACTACCTCAAGCTGTTGTGGCTGCCACGGCCATTTTCTACCGGCGTGTTCAACGATCAGTACGTCGCATCGACATCCTTGCTTCATCCTGCGACCACCTTGCCTGCCGTCCTCGCGGTGCTGGTACTGATCGGCGTTGCCTGGCACATCCGTCGAGGCCATCCTGCACTGGCCCTTGCGATACTTTTCTACTTTGCAGGTCAGCTAATCGAATCCACGTCCATACCTTTGGAGTTGTATTTCGAGCATCGCAATTACGTACCCGCGCTGCTGATGTTCTGGCCACTTGGCCTGTGGCTGGCTGACTCGCGCACATTGCCGTCACTCAAGCGCGGGCTGATGATCGTTTTGCCGCTGGGACTTGCGTCGATGACTCATGCGCGCGCCGAAGTATGGGGGAACGTACAGACTCAATCGCTGATCTGGGGACGAATCAATCCCGACTCGGCGCGTGCCCAAGCCAATGCAGCGCAAATCGAAATGCAAACGGGACATCCGCAGCAGGCGGCACACAGGCTGGAAACGCTACTCATCGCCCAACCGGACCAGATGCAGCTTGCTTTCAACCTGATTAGTGCGCGCTGCTTGGTCGGAGGGGTCAGGCCCGATGATATCGCTGCGGCGCGTAACGCTATGCGTAACACCCCAAGCATTGGCGGGCTATTCGCTCACTGGTTCGATCGCACATTGCCAGTGGCGATGTCGGGAAGCTGCCGTGGGCTGAAACCAGCAGAACTGCTCAGTTTGATCAATGCTGGCTTGCAGAATCCCAGGTTGGCTGCGGCAGGGCCACAGCAGGATTTCACTTATCTGCGCGGACGCGTCGCACTCGCACAACACCAGCCGGATGCCGCACTGGCAGATTTTCAGCGCGCACTTGATCTGCAGGTGCGCCCCGGCATGGCGCTGGAAGCTGCCGCCACGCTGGGTGCAGCCGGCTTTCCAGTGCAAGGCTTGCGACTACTCGATCATTACCAACAGGTGGAAGATCGTGCCATGCCACCGGACTTTGGCATGCCGATGCTGCATGAGTGGGTACTCGCCCGACAAGGCTACTGGCCACACGAACTTGCTCACTTGCGCAATGAGCTGAATCTCGACGCAAAGGTCAGCAACACCAATACTGCACATTCCGATACCGGCCAGAACACACCTCACTGATGCGCTCATCATTATACAAATTCATTCTTGCGGCCGCATTCATTGTCACGACTGCGGTCTACTGGCCCGGCCTCTCTGGCACCTTTTTGTTTGACGACTACCCAAACATCGTCGACAACCACGACGTGCAGCCACATGAGGCAAGCCTGCCGTCGCTGGTACGGGTTGCACTGTCATCGCCCTCCAGCGAATTCAAACGGCCACTGGCGTCGCTGAGCATTGCCGCCAACTTTCTGGCCACCGGCCTCGATCCGTACTGGATGAAGCTGACCAATCTGATCATCCACCTACTGAACGGATTATTAGTGTTTCTTCTGGCGCGGATACTGCTGCAATCTGCAGTTGCTTCAGCCACCACAAATAACTGTACGGATCGAATCGAGACCGCAGCTGCCCCTGCGACTGAAGCCGCTGTCCTTGGGGCATTTACTCACACAGACATGGTGGCCGCACTGATTGCTGCTGGCTGGATGCTTCTGCCGATCAACCTCACCGCCGTTCTGTACGTGGTACAGCGCATGGAGAGCATGGCCAACCTATTTGTGTTGCTGGGCCTGATCGGCTACGTCGCCGGGCGCCGCCGCATGCTCGCTTCCTCGCTTGCCGCCTCATTCCTTGCTCGTAAAGGATGGTTTGGACGGAGTAGCGTTTCATCCGACACCAGCGGCTTCTTTATCTGCCTGATCAGCATTACTGTTTTCACCTTTGTCGGCCTACTGGCCAAGGAAACAGCAGTGATGTTGCCGTTGTATGCGCTGCTGATTGAGTGGACGCTGTTCCAATTCCGCTCACCGGCCCCCTCTAACTTGCGGCATAACCAGGAGACATCATGCCCATCGCCGGAACTGCCGATGGGTGGGCCAGTGAGAACCGGGAAAAGCGATCGGCGCATCATCACACTTTTTTTGCTGGTGCTAGCGCTTCCCATGGTCATGGGCTTGGCATGGCTTGTACCTTCCCTGCTGAAGCCCGAACCTTGGGCTACCCGTGACTTCACGCTGGGCACGCGCTTGCTCAGCGAGTCACGCATCGTCGTCGATTACATTGCATGGACGCTGATGCCCACGCCGAATGCGCTGTCGTTCTATCACGATGATTTCCGGATATCGACCGGGTTGCTGGCACCCTGGACCACCCTTGCCAGCATCGTGTTTCTTGCAGCACTGATCGCGATGATGCTGTGGCTACGCCCGCGCCGGCCGCTAGCGGCACTCGGTATCGCACTGTTTCTTGGTTGCCACCTTCTCACTGGCACGATCCTGCCACTGGAACTGATCTACGAACATCGCAATTACTTCGCCAGCTTCGGCTTGCTGCTGGCCATCATCCCTTTGCTCGCCGCACCGTCTCGTTCATCGGTCCCGGGAATAATCCCTCTAGTCACGAACAAGGCCAACCATGCGGACAAGATCATCGCGACTGAAACCGCCCTCACGACCAACGTGAGTCTCCGCGGTACAGCAATGTCGCGAGAGGCTCTACCCCTTACATTGCCTCGTTACGCACTATTGACCGGGCTGATGCTGTGCTGGGCGACACTCACCGCACTCACAGCCTATTCGTGGGGCCATCCCCTACGGCTGGCCCAGGATCTGGCGGCTCGCGCGCCACTTTCACCGCGCGCACAGTACGAATTGGGTCGCACCTATATCATCTATTCGAATTACGACCCCGCATCACCATTCACCAAGCTAGCCTATCCGCCGCTTGAAAGGGCGGCTGCCCTTCCGGAATCGTCTATTCTTCCCGAGCAAGCGCTAATCTTCATGAATGCGCGCATGAAATTACCGTTGAAAGACGCATGGTGGAATAGCCTGATTACCCGATTAAAAACGCATAAACCGGGCGTGCAGGATGAAAGCTCGCTTGCAGCACTGACTGAATGTGCACGTGACCATCACTGTGAGCTGCCTCCCGATCGAATGACTGCAGCATTCCTGGCTGCCCTCGCTCACCCCGATCCCAGTGCACGCTTGCTCGCCACTTATGGTGACTATGCGTGGAATGTGCTGGATGATGAAACGCTGGGCCAGCGCATGATCGAGGAAGCCGTGCGTGCCGAACCCAACGAGCCGGCCTATCGAATCACACTGGTTCGGATGCTCGCAGCGCAAGGACGAAAAGCCGAGGCACTTGAGGTACTGAAAGAACTCGAATTGCTGAATATCGCTGGTCGACTGAATGACAACCTGGCTGAGCTACGCGCGCTGCCGGGGCTACGTTGATCCTGTGCTCAAACAAAGAATCAACGGGTGCGCCAATGCGCAATGAGGATTGCCCTCTACAGCCGTCCGACATGGCTAAGCCTGAGCATGTGCAGGCATGACTCGTCAATCTCCAGATACCCGCCAACCCAGCGGACATGGTGATGGGGATGCGGTGCTGCATATCGGTTACGTACTCTGTTATCGCGATCCGCACTACATCCGCAGCCTTAGTCTGTTACGAGCCCTTGAAGCGTGCCCAAATGTCAAAGTCGTTGTCGCAAGAAACACCAGCCGCGGGCTTTGGCGTTATATCGAAACCTGGCGCGCCCTGCGTCGCGCCCATGCGACCCACGCACCCGACATCTATATCCTGGGCTTCCGTGGCCACGAGATCTTCTTGCCGGTATCCTGGATGATCCGTGGCGTCCCGTTGATCGTCGATGCGTTGATGTCACCTTACGCAGCATTGCGTGAGGAACGCAAAGCAGGCCTGTTCGGCAAAATCGTTGCTCCGCTGGTCTACTGGTTTGAAAGAAGCATCCTCCAACGCGCCGATCTCGTACTGACCGATACTCGATTGCATGTCGATTTCTATGCTCGAACCTTTGCGCTTTCCCAGGCGAAAGTATGCGCTCTTCCCGTGGGTGCGATCGAACCAGAACACAACAAAGAGGTGCAGGCGGCGTCTGATACGAGCTCCTTCAGCGTGCTTTTCTATGGCTCGTTCTTGCCATTGCACGGTATCGAAGTGATCTTGGAGGCAGCAGCACTACTCAAGAACCTTCCCATTCGTTTCGACTTCATTGGCGGAGGCCTCAAGCAAACCAAACACTTCTACCGGCGCTGCAGGCAATTGAACTTAACCAATTACACGCATCGTCAATGGGTGCCCTTCGAGCAAATACTGCAGGATGAAATCCCGCAGGCAGACTTGTGCCTCGGAGGGCCGTTCGGGGGCACACCACAAGCGCGTCGTGTGATTACAGGCAAAACGTCACAATGCCTGGCGTTGGGCAAAGCCACTGTCATCGGGCGCATTGACGAGGACTATGGTTTCGCCGATCGCATTAACTGTCTGCTGGTTGAGCAGGCCGACGCCCATGCGCTCGCCACGGTGCTCCGTTGGGCTTATGAAAACCGCAAGCAGCTAGTTGAAATCGGTGCGTACGGCCACGCTTTGTACGACGCACGCTTGTCCACTCGCGTGATTGCGGATCGATTGCTACCGGCCCTACGTCATGTTGCGGCCAGACCATTAGCGAGCGGCAAGCCATGACAAATCCGGCTCAGGCAGCTCCTGACATCAGCGTTTGCATCGCCAACTACAACGGCGGCAGCTACGTGTTGGAATGTCTCACCTCCGTGTATGCACAGAAGGGCGATTTCAAGCTGGAAGTACTGTTGCACGATGACTGCTCCAGCGACGATTCGCTGGCTCTCGTACGTCGCGAATTTCCCGGCGTCACGGTACTCACAAGCACCGAGAACGTGGGCTTTTGCGTCAGCAACAATCGCATGGTGGCAGCCTCGCGAGGCCGCTACGTCCTGCTGCTAAACAATGACGCGGTGCTGCGCCCAAGCAGCCTGCGGAACCTTCTGGAATTCGCAAGCGCTGACCACGAGGATAGCGTGCTCGGCCTACCGCAATACACGCTTACCGAACGCGAATTGGTCGATTGCGGCTATCGCACGGACATCTTTCTCAATCCGATCCCGATCCTCAAGCCCGGCACCCATGATGTCGGAGTTGCCACCGGCGCCTGTCTGTGGATTCCACGCGTGGTGTGGAATGCGGTGGGCGGGTTTCCAGACTGGTTCGAATCGATTGCCGAGGACATCTACTTGTGCCTAGCGGCGCGACTGCTTGGCTACCGCGTGATCGTAATCGACGCACCCGGCTTCGACCATTGGATCGGCAAAAATCTCGGCGGCGGCAAGGTCGTGGCAAAGCGCCTGATCACCACTGTACGAAGACGCTCGCTTAGCGAGCGCAACAAAACATTCGTCATGCTTCTGTGTTACCCCACCATTGTGTTGCTTGCTGCAGTACCACTGCATTTCGTGCTCCTAGCTACAGAAGCGTTCTACCTGCTCGTGAGCGGTACCGGATACAGCAAAGTACGACGCATCTATAGGCCGATTCCTGTTGCGCTGTGGCGGCAACGCAAACAAATCGCCAAGCTGCGTGCACATCTAATGTGCCAACGACGGTGTGCTGTTCGACGCCTTTTCTCGCAAACTGCGTGGATGCCACAAAAGCTACATATGTTGTTGCGTCACGGCAAACCCGAACTTCACTAGCCGACCGCACTTACCACGCCGGCTAAGCACTACTGGCGAATAGGTCTCACGCGAAAGAGACTGAAACAAATCAAATATGGGGCAACTGTTGTTATGGGCGCCCGCGACCGGCAGCATTCAATCAATTCGTTGGAACAACATGAATGGCTCAGCGGGGTTGACGCCGAGCTTGACGATGTCGACATCAGGGAGAAGATCCGAATGACTACGCACGCGCGAGACCAATCCCGCCGCGCTGAATCGATCGAAAATATCTCGCCCATAAAGCCGGACATGGTCCTCTTGTCCATAAGCTAGCAGTCGAATATCGCCGCCAACAATTCCCTCGTCCTGCCACGTGTGATGCAACTTGTTGCTGTAGGGCGTTTGTAGCACGGCGTAGCCACCTACCTTTAATACACGGAAAATCTCCGCCAGCGCCTGCCTGTCATCGGAAACATGTTCCAACACGTGATTGGCAATCAGTACATCGAATGAACCTGACTCGAACCCCATGTCGAGCATATCGACCCTTTCTATATCTGGCTGCCGCGGATAGAGATCACAACGCACGTAGCGAGCCGAATCAACCACAGCAATGACTCTGGATAGCCGCTTTTCTGGAGCGAAGTGCAGCACCGCCTTACCGGCCATTTCCGCCAGCAACCCGCTCGCCCGAAGGTACAAGAGCAGATGTCGCTCACGATCATGTGATCCGCAGCGCGGGCACTCGAAGCTATCTAGGTCACTGCCTATCACATCGAGAACGCGCATGAGCGCCGGCGCATACGCCCACCCTCCCCTATACGGCATGAAGCGCCATACGTTATGGTCGCAGATAAGGCAACGGCGCTGACCGAACGGTAACCATCCTGCAACCGCATATTTCATCAACTTGATCAAGTTCATCGAGCTTCCTACAGGCTAACGACGGTATAGCACTTTGATACGCCGACGCGAGAGCCCAATAGGTATTCGACCCACGAGCTCAACATAGGTCATGCGCGCGATCGCCCACAAAATCAGCAGCGTAGTTCTGATGACTCCGAACGGTGATGCCCTGAATACGGGTGGAACCCATTCGCGCAAAAGACCCCAGCGCCTGAGTTTCACCGCGCGGAAAGCAACCCTCCTGAAAAAATCAGTCAACCCGAGCGCAAAATCCAGATCTGTCACGAGCTCGCGTGGAACATCCAAGATAGCCTCCCAGTAGAGCATGCGCACCAGATCGTTGGAGCTGAGAACCATTGAACCGACGGAATTCACTCGATATCCCACCAGCGGCTGCCCTATCTGCGCAAGGAAACCCTTCCGGGCGTGTCGAAGATGCTCCCGATAGTCTATGAACTGCCCCTCGATCTCGAGCACTTGGGCCACAAGCGAAGCTCGCATCATCACCGAACTCGCATTCAAAAAATTGCCCTTACGGAGCAACGCAGCAAGATCAAACCGCAGGTCACCCACATCGTTGAAGAAACCGATGGCACTGCCTGCCTCATTAACGGTCAATGCATTGGTGTAAACCGCCGCACAATCCGGATTGGCCATCATGAAAGCGAGCTGATGCTTAAGCTTGCCCGGCAGCCAATAATCGTCACCATCCAAGTGGGCAACGTAGTTCCCCCTTGCCTCAGCCAGGACTGCCTGAATATTCCGGCACGCTCCCAGACGCGGTTCGTGGCGAATATACCTAATCATATCCGGATACGCGGCAGCCAACTCCGCGAGAATCACGCCCGTACTATCCTGTGAACAATCGTCTCCGACCAATATTTCCAAAGAAACATCGGCAGCTTGCGCCAAAGCACTCTCCACACATTGACGAATGTAGTCTTGCTGGTTGTAAGTGATGATGCATACGGATATTTCAGGATGGTTCATATCGATCCACGCAACAGCGAAAAAAGACCCGTGGCGAGGTCAAAGCATTTTTTGTGCGCCGAATCCCTAGGTCGATGGGCGGCTGAATAATGCAATAACATCGTGCAACACCGTTAGTCGAAGTACCCATACACTTGTTAAGAAAAATACTGCCCCAATAAGCACAAGTGCCATCAGTTCACGCAGTGATACCTCAGGCCAGTAAATTGAAATACGATAGATCATGATTGCCATCACGGCAGCGACACCGATCACTGGCAAAAAATCGCGTGACTGCGCAACAGCGCCGTAATCCAGAAATTGTTTTGAGTAATGGGCATTGATAAAAAAAGTCAGCAGACTAAATATCGCCTGGCTCCAAGCGATGCCCATTACACCAAAAAAAGTCCCAGCACAGATGAGGGCAACGCCTAAAACCTTTTTCGTGACTTCAAGCCTAAACATCAAGCCGGAGTGGCCTTGCGCCATTAATACATTGAGATTAATTATATGCACCGGCAACAACACACCCGCCAAACATAGCACTCGCAGGATCGGAACGGTGGTCAGCCACTGCGCCCCAAACAAGGTCCGAACCAGTGGATCTGCCAATGCAGCCATCCCAAGCATCATAGGCACGTTAAGCAACATCATGCCGCGCACCGACAGTTGCAGACCTCGACGCAGCATTACCCTGTCGTCGGCAGCCACCGAAAACATCGGGAGTGCAACGCGGGTCAATATACCCGTGAGAAAATTGCCAGGTAATTGTGCAGTTGTATCGGCATTGTTGTAAAAGCCGAGTTCGCGCGCACTGTAGAACTTGCCAATCATCAGTGTGTAGAGCCGCGTATAAACGACATCGAGCAAGCTCGACCCCAAGTGATATCCACCAAAACCGAACAGCTTCCGCGCTGAATCACCGCTCCAAGCCAGGAGGGGCCGCCAGTGGTGCCATGCCCACAACAAGCCGGTCGAAATGCCTGTCATCACGACGATTTGAGTAGCCAATGCCCACACGCCGTATCCCCTCCATGCCATGAAGATAGCGGTGCCACCAGAGGCAATCACTGCGATCACGCCAACTTCCATCTGCAAGCGAAAATTCAACTGCTTAGTTAGAAGAGTGCGATGAATGGCTCCAAGCGCGCTCAAAGTTACGTTCAGCGCCATCAGCTCCATCAAGGGCGTGAGAATCGGCTTCGAATAAAAAGTCGCTATCGCTGGCGCAATAATCCAAAAAATCGCGGCTACCGCGACTCCGATAGCCAAATTGAACCAGAATACAGTGGATTCGTCGACGTGGCTCACGTTCTGATTTTGAATCAATGCTGCAGAGAACCCCCCGTCTACGAAGACAGTGGCGATTCCGGTAAACAGGGCGAGTAACGCAATCGTGCCAAACTCGCTGGGACCAAGTAGGCGGACGAGCGCGATTGTAACCGCGAACTGCAGACCTTGCCGTAGAAAAATATCAGCACCGCTCCAAACAGTGGCAGACAGAGCACGTCGCTTCAGCATAAGTCAGCGCTTTCTCATGGCCGGCACCCCTGCCATCAACGCGCCGGCATCCACCGATTTTGTTACACAGGCGCCAGCAGCTATGACAGCGCCATTTCCGATGAGTAATGGCGCATGCGCACTGCCGTTGATGATGTTGGCGCCAGTACCAATGAACACGCCTTCACCGATATGCACATGCCCGGAAACGTGCACGCCAGGTGACAAGGTGGCGTAATCACCGATGATCACATCGTGGCTTATTGTGCAATCGATATTGATATGGACATGTTCCCCGATACGGATATTTGTTGTGGCAATCACGCCAGCACAAATGATCGTCCCTCGCCCTATCGTCACCCATTGGGAAAGTTCGGCACGGGGATGCACGATGAGTGCCTCTTGCAGCGAAGCAGCATGGCACGAAGCCGATATTCTTCTGCGCGCAGCTGAGTCGCCAATGGCGATTACATAACGTGCTGATTTATTGGGAACCAATTCGGCGAGCAGCTTGACGCTATGCTCGTTGACACTATCTTTCAGATAAGAGGGGTTATCCACCACAAAATCTATAGCCACGTTCCGGCCCCAGCTTTGCTCCGCAAGCCAAGCCACTTCGCGGCCAGAGCCACCTGCACCGATGATATAAAGCTTCTTGAATCCCGGATCTTCGCGGTGGAAAGCATTACACAGCATAGACGGACTACCTTGCGGTAAATTGCGCGATCACAGCTTGAATGGCGTCTATATCGACGCCGGTGATTGCTGTCCCTGTAGGCAAAACGATCACCCGTTCCGCCACACGATCGGTGTTCGGCAGCGTCAATCCAGCATGAGGGAACAGCTCACGATAAGGGCTCATCTTGTGGCAGCCGGGCCAAAAATATTTGCGTGCCAGTATGTTTTCCGCCTGAAGTGCCGCAACGAGTTCATCACGACTGGCCTGGCAACCATCGCCAACCTCCAGCACGATGTATTGAAAATTGTTGCGCTCACCCTCGTCGTAGACCAACACGCTTAGCCCCGGCATTCCGGAAAATGCTTTTTGATACGCCTGATAGTTGTGTCTATTGATGTCGACAACTGAGTCGATGTGATCGAGGTTGACCAGCCCCATGGCAGCGCACACTTCGATCATCTTGCCGTTAGTGCCGGGGTGGATGACATTGTCATAGCCGGCGAAACCAAAGTTACGCATCAAACGCGTCTTCTCGGCCAGTTCATCGTCATTGGTGACTACAGCACCACCCTCAAAAGTGTTGAAGAACTTGGTGGCGTGAAAACTAAGTACTTCGCAGGCACCAAAGCCACCGATGGCTTGACCTTTGTGGCTGCAGCCAAATGCATGGGCAGCATCGAATATGAGCCGCAGAGCATGTTCGTCAGCGATGGCCTGCAATTCCTCCACTGGCGCAGCGCGTCCCCATAGGTGCACACCAATGATGCCGCCAGTGCGTGGCGTAATCATGCGGCGCACAGCTGCCGGATCGAGATTGTGGGTCTTAGGGTCTATGTCGGCGAAAACGGGGGTAATGCCTTGCCAGTGCAACGCGTGTGCGGTAGCTACGAAGGTGTACGACGGCACGATCACTTCGCCAGTCAGCCCTAATGCACGAATAGCAATCTCCAGCGCAATAGTGCCATTGCACATAGCCACACAATGCTTGACTCCCAAGTATTGCGCCACGCGCTGCTCAAACTCCTGTACCAGCGGCCCGTTGTTGCTGAACCAGCGGCGATCGAACATTTCGCCGACCAAACGCATAAAGGTTTCGCGGCTGCCCACATTGGGTCTACCTACATGCAATGGCTCGACAAAGATGGGGGCTGCGCCGTTGATAGCGAGGTCATCACGGGAGCGAATCTGCTTCATGTCAGGCGGTCCCAAAATTTACTCCGTACACACGCCGCCTGCCCATACATGACACAAACCAATTTCACATCGACTTGTTGTTTACGTGAATTCACAGCTAGTTGTCTCGTTGCTTGGTGTAGGTAAGCGCCGTAATCTGCTCTGAGATTAACCCGATCAAAAACACGATCACTGCCGCGCTCCACATCAACGTACTCATGTTGGTTAGCCTTGCGCCGTGGGCAAAGGTCCACGCGTAATTTGCACAGCCAAGCAGAAAGAACGTCGCACTCGCCGGTACGAATAATTTCAACGGCGAATACAGCGTTGCAATCTTGAAAATGATCAGCAGAAAACGTATGCCGTCGCGAAGCGGCTTGATGTGGCTCTTGCCGACGCGCTCGCCCGCCTTGATCGGTACGTAAGCAACCGGATAGGCGCTGCGGAAGAACGCCATCGTGCTGGTAGTGGGGTATGAGAACCCGTTCGGCAGCAGGTGCAGGAATTCGCGGAACTTGTTCGCGCGCACGGCACGGAAGCCGGAGGTGAGATCAAGTACGGGATGGCCGGTCATTCGGCTGGCGAGCCAGTTGTAAAGGGTGTTGGCAAGACCACGACCGACGCCGGCCTGACTACT